>Ga0209417_1006008_pt1 | contig 12831 bp, 11 predicted proteins | sample RifGroF2_FD_184002 | JGI IMG/M metagenome (GOLD analysis project Ga0209417, IMG submission 184002) | Groundwater microbial communities from Rifle, Colorado, USA - Groundwater F2 (SPAdes) (version 2) | ecosystem: Environmental > Aquatic > Deep subsurface > Groundwater | place: Rifle, Colorado... | reverse complement strand
TTTCCAAAGGTGCAAGTCTCTTCTGCGTGGGGTGGTGCCCGAAGTGTTAGTCAGTCAACAGATCATGAAAAGCATCGGAAGTTGAGAATAACATTTTGCTTTCTGTAGCTTCCGTAGGAAGCGAAGTTTTGTAACCAGTAAGCTTGCTTACTGGTTAAACAGAGCCCCCCCCAACAAACTGCTTCCGTAGGAAGCAAACTCTTACTACAGCCAATCAAACAGGTACTTTTCGTCATACTCCACATCAAAGGCTTTCAGCAGCGCGATATATTCCTCTTTAAACGATACCTTCTTATGGTGAGCTTGTTGGTTGAGGATATATTTACACACTGCATCAATCTGGGATTTCCCGTAGCTAAATGCTCCAAAGCCGATTTGCCATTCAAAATGACTTTGTGTTAAGTGATTCGTATTGATAAACTGGCTGACGGAAGATTTTATTTTCTGAATGGTTGTAGAACATGAGATATTTGGTTTCATACTAACAAACAAATGCACATGGTCGGGATTGCAATATATGGAGAGGGGGTTACAACCTATGTTTGAAGCGGTTCCACAGATATATTGTTCAATGCGGGATTTGTTTTCAGGGGTAATTAGAGATTGACGATGTTTTACTGCAAATATCATCTGGACATAAAGCTGGGAATAGGTGTTGGCCATAGTTATAAGTTTTGGTTGGTTTTGATGGTGCAAAGATAATGCTTTCTCTGGTCTTTTTGTATGCTTCCTACGGAAGCAAGAGTGTAGAAGTGAGTGCACTTTTATGCCCAGTAAGCAAGCTTACTGGTTACAAAACTACGCTTCCTCCGGAAGCAAAAGGGTAGAAGTGAGTGTGCTTTTATGCCCAGTAAGCAAGTTTATTCCGTCAAGCCGGAATGTTCCACTCGTTACAAAACTATGCTTCCAACGGAAGCAAGAAGGAAGAAGTGAGAGTGCCATCTCTCCATAAATCTCCTGTTTTTTTTATAATTACACTCAAAAGTTCTCACAAAGTTCTCACAACTCTCTTATCTTTTCTTAAACTTTTAGTTGTTAGGGCCTTAATTTTTTGGAGATAGTATCTCAAGTATTACTTTTGCGCTGTCTCAAATGGGACATATGATAACGAACTTGTCTATCTCGTTGACTGCAGATAACAGCACCGTTCCATAACTGAAAAATTTTGTTTACACTATTTGACTAATTTATGTTATTAATGTGAATTTATCAACGATATACCTGTTTGCCGGATTTCCGGCGGACAGGTTTTTTTGTTTACTAACTTTTAATTAATTATTATTTTATTATGGAAAATGTATTTCACAAGATCAAGGCAAATCTGTACCCGAATTTGCTAACTGAAGATCCCAACGATTTCGCGGCAAGGGTAATCTCTGAACGTTCACTGAATGTTAAACAAATCTGCAGCGAAGCTGTCGGGCGTGGTGGTGCGCCTACTACTGCGGCAGCCATGGAACACAACGTGAATTTGTTTCTCAAAGAAATGGCTTACCAGTTGTGCAACGGCTTTTCGGTGAATACCGGATATTTTACCGCTAGTCCACTGATAAAAGGAGTGTTTAACAGTCTGAGCGAAAGTTTCGATCCTGTGAAACATGCGCTCTTGTTTCAGATGAATCAGGGTGAGTTGCTTCGCAAAGAAATCGGTAACATTCAGGTTGTAATTAGCGGACCGGGTTCCAGTAGCATTAAGATTGATGAAGTGGTTGATGTTAAAACTGGTTCAGTTAACAACTCGCTTTCTCCTGCCAAAGGTCTGAGAATCTATGGTTTTAAAATTAAAGTTGCCGGTGAAAATCCTGATAATGGGGTTTATTTCATCAATCAGGCAACTAATGAACGCACGAAAGTGCCCAATGATGAGTTCATTACCAACAATCCCTCGGAAGTAGTAGTAGGAGTGCCGGAACTGCCGGCCGGAACGTATAAGTTGGAGATAACGAGTCAGTTCAATAACGGTCCGGAGTACCTGAAAGATCCGCGAACTTTTACTTTTGATAAGCTGTTGACTATTCAGTAATTCAATATGGCATGTGTATACGCCGGTGTTGTGGTAAAAGACAACACCGGCGTTTTTTTTCTATTCAGTAGGTTGAAATAATGTGCCTGCAATCAACGGATGACATGCTCGGGAATCAACGGATGCCGTGCTCGGGAATCAACGGGTGTCGTGCTAGGAAATCAACATATTGGAAACAGAACTATAACCAATTCCGGCTGAATACTGCATGGTCTATAGTGTGCCGCTTAACCGGCGGACTTGGCCGATGTATCAAAGATTGAATGAAAAGAATAAACAAATAATCAAAGTTTAATCTTAAGAGAATTTATTGAAATCACACCAAATGTTTTATTGAAAAATTATTATCTTTGAACCAAAATTTGTCAATTAGCATCAACAATCTTGTGAAACTTGACACATATCGTTAAATTTCATTTTCGAAACACATCCGTTGCTTTATTTATTTCTATTTCTTTAATTTACAGTGTTTTGTTAATTGCATCTTCAGTGGTTTAGGCGGATGTATACGAAATGCTAGTTCGCATAGAGGAAAGTGGTTCGTATAGTTAGATGTTAGCGGTAAGTGTAAAAAAAAGTGCAGATTGAAGTTGACCGAATTTAATGACAGAATATTAGAATTCTATGATGCTAGAACAAGAAAGAACAGTCTTAGATAAACTTTATCAAGAGCTCGAACAAATATCGAATATAGGGATACTCGAATCCAATATTATTCCATTAATTGATTCTCCTTCAACAGAATTGCGATTTATTATTTCCATTGAGTATAATGTTCGACTCAAATATAATACAGAACATATCAACATGGTTTTTGGCTTGAATGACGAAAAAGTTAAATTATACTTAGAAGACAGAATTAGACAAACTTCAAATATCTATTTAAAATCAAAATATCTTCATTTCTTATACTTATATACCAAAAACAATAAATACTGTAGTCTGGCTATTGAAGTTTATCAGAAATTACTGACCATATATTTAAAAAACCAATCCAAAAACCACAATACCTTACACTTCTATGAAGTATTAGAAATTATTATTAGTTTATCTGAGACAACAAAGAACAAAACAGAAGAGCTTAAAAAACAGATTATTAACTATCTGAATAATCCAAAAGTAATTAACCGGATTAAAACTCATATTATACAAGCTATAGCTAAATCTAATTTATTTAAAGTTCCTGAATTGAGTAATATTCCTCAGTTGTGCATAACAATATCTAAATATGAAACTGAATCTAACTGGATTGAAATCAATCTGGAACTTGGACTTTCATTTGCGCTGAAATTTCCAAAAAATCAAACTCAAATACGCAAAATATTTGAGTTGCTAGGTGATAATGAATATCAAAACATAAGACCATATGATGGAAAGCCCGAAGATATTTTTATTCCTCACTATAATCAAAGTACTTATGCCAAAATGATGGGCTTTTATCAAAATGCCAAAAATATAGTCAAGTTAGAAGAAGCCACGAGATTATATAATCGTAATAAAAAGAATTTAAAATTTTTCAAGATAACTTCGCGTATAGAGCATAAAAATGATGATGAAATTATCGAATCTTTGAACAGTCATTTTGAATCAATTGTCAACGAATCAACTCCTTTGTTTATTTTGGATTTATGTTTGGGAGACCGACTTCTATTTATGCCAAATGACAAACTAGTTGAATTAGCAGAAGTTCATTCTAACAAACTTACTAGTGAGTTATTTACACCTGTAGTAGTTGACATAAACGTTAACAACAGAAGTGTTGACTCATTTGATTTCTATAAATTTCAACTTTATGGTATTTCTGTACACAAAAGTTTACAATTTGTAATAAATTTGATAATTAAGACTATTGTGTCTAAGAAATTATCTTACTCAAAACTTATCAACGAATTAAATAAACGGACATTTCTAGGTGAAAATCTTGTTTTAGCTTCTAACAAAGTTGAAATATCATATACATGGGTATTGGAAATTGATTTTGCATTAAAAAGTTTTTTTAGCCAATGTAACTTATTTCTTAAAGGCAAAACGGCAGATTGGCGGGTAACAATTGATACTTTATCACTAAAATTTGAAGGAATTTTACGTGATATAATTGGAATTGAATGCGGATGCATAACAAAAATTGATAAAAATGAGAACACGACCGAAATGTTATTAGACGATTTATTAAGGTGCGATTGTTTCTCAACTATTTTTGATGAGGATGATAAGAATTTATTCTTATACACATTCACTAATAAAGGATTGAACATAAGAAATAACGTCGCACATTCATTTTATAAATCTAATGATTATACATTTGACAAAGCCGTACTAGTTTTATTGTGCGTATTACGTTTGGCGTGTTTTTTTCCAACGAAAAAAACAGAACAAATGATTGAACAAACACCTAACCGCTAACACGCACTAAGCGCAACCCTATCGGGTATGCCGTTTAGTGCCATTCGTTATGGCCAACCTTAAAAAAGACGAAAATGCCAACAATAGAGATAGTTTCAATCGACTCGACAGGACTTAATATAGGACAGGATGACTTTGACATTGCAACAATTGAGGAGAACAAAGTTGTAAGCCATCGAGGACTATTTTATAAGTTTCTAAAAAAGCAAAAAGGTGTAATTGTACACATTGGAGATACTGAATGTAAGAGTCCGGACTACGCGTTTTTTGGAGGAGGACTTATTGACTGGGATTTTGAACCAAGCGAGATTTTTATACCAGAATTTGACCCGACTGACAATCATGGGGCTGGACAACAATTTCGGTTTAAGTTTATTGACCAATACAAAGACGATATTAATAGATTGCTTGAGATTGCACTTGACGGTTCGCCAATTAAGAAAGTATATTTTTTGACAGACTATCAATTTGGACCAGAAAAAGGCAAGATAGAGATTATTTATACTATCGACGATTTCTGGAAAAGGCACGATTCTGAAGGACTGAACTTGAATACAATGTATGAACTATATGGACGATAGAAAGGCAGGCTATAACAAATACTATATGTCAATTGGGGTTTCAGTGCGGACAACAAAGTTCGCAGCCCGCAACAACGGCATCGGGGTTCGACAGGAAAGCAACCCGCAATCGGCAACTACAGATATTTCCGAACGTTATGCACCAATTTAAGACCGACACGCTAATATGAAACGACACATATCAACAATTTTGATTTTACTTGGACTGGTAAGTTGTATTAATAATCAGACAACTAAGACCGAGCGAAAAGGAGAGCCGACAATTTATTCGGTTACTGACAACGACACGGAAATGAATGAGGCAATTAAGACCGCCAACCAGACACTTGACAAATTTAATGACGCATTAAAAAGTTGTAACCCTGACTTTTATTACTTTGCTCTTAAGACACGCTTTGAAACACCGAATGGAGGTGAACATATTTGGGTAAGTAATATCACATTTGAAAATAATAAATATTTTGGAGTTGTAGATAATTTACCTGAAACAACGACTGATGTGAAAATTGGGGACACAATTCAAATTGTTAACGACAATATTAGTGACTGGATGTATGTCGATAATCAAAAATTGCATGGCGGTTTTACAATTCGACTATTAAGGAAACGTATGACAGAGCCGGAGAGAAAACAATTTGACGCTGAAAATGGGCTCATCATTGAAGAATAAAAAACCAGCCCCTAATACTAAGTCCTGCGGTCGGCACGACACAGCACTGAACCGTATTCCCTTTTTGCAGGGAGTCTGATCAATGAGTTTGGAGAAAAAAGGTATTATAGGAAAAGCGGCAGGATTTGGTATCCCGGTTTGGGGAGTTGAGAAAGAAATAACAGTCAGAAAAACAGTTTAGCACATCAAAATCAATCAATTACTTTATAATACAGTTACACAATCGAGCAGAAACAGCGGTTTTTGCATATGTATAGACATAGCAATGGCCGTTCCCGCACCAAACGGGCTTAAATATCCCCCCAAATTAAAAAGTCCATATAAATTCTTGATTTATATGGACTTTCCTTTGTTTTTTTTGTGACCCCGTTGGGATTCTAACCCAAGACCTTCAGAACCGGAATCTGACGTTCTATACAGCTGAACTACGGAGCCGTTCGCTTTCGCGGTGCAAATGTAATAAAATTAGTTGAAAGTTGAGAGTTGAGAGTTGAAAATTGAATTACATATCAGAAATCACTCTCAATTCTCAACTTTCAACTTTCAACTCTCAACTAATATCTTCCCCTGCCACGTCCCCCTTTCTTCCAGCCTTTTCTCAACTTTTGCCACGAACTCGAAATTTTTCAGTCCCCAGTCGGGAGAGATGAGCAAATCTTTGGGAGACTGCGAAACGAAACGCTCAATGGCGATGTCGGGAGATAAGCGCTCAATAAAATCGACTGTAAGATCGATATATTCTTCAGCAGTGTAGAACTGGAACCATTCAGGATTAGTTTTCATTTGCTTTGCCATGATGGTGCCTTTTACGAGCTGTAGCTGATGCAATTTGAGAGCTGTGATGGGAAGTTTATTCATTTTGTCGGCGTGTGCCAGAATAGTTTCACGACTTTCGCCGGGAAGTCCGAGTATTAAATGAGCTCCTGTATAAATGCCTCTGCTTGCGGTTGCATTGATAGCATCCACAGCACATTGATAATCATGACCCCTGTTGATGAATTCCAGGGTTTTATCGTCGGTCGATTCAATGCCGTACTCAATCATCACATAGGTCTTTTTCGAAAGTTCTTCGAAATAATCAAGAATGAGGTCGTTCACACAATCAGGTCGTGTGCCCACAACAATGCCACTGATACGGGGATGTTGCAGCGCTTCATCATAAATCAACCTGAGTTTGTCAAGCGTATCGTAGGTGTTGGTGTACGACTGAAAATAGGCAAGATAAGTCTGATCGCGGTACTTCTCTTTTCGGAGAAAAAACTCAATTCCTTCTTCAATTTGTTGCGTTACCGACTTCACCGGATGACAATAGCCCGGAACAAAAGTCTGGTTATTACAGTAGGTACATCCGCCGCGACCCTTGCTACCATCCCTGTTCGGACAGGTAAATCCTGCATTAATTGAAATCTTTTGAACCCTGTTACTGAAAAGTTGCTTTAATGTATCTTTATAGTTGTTATATCGTTTTTCCATTTTAATCCTGAACCAAAATTTTTCACTCATCACTCATCACTCATCACTCATCACTTATCACTATTACCTCTTCGCTTTTCCCTCTTCGCTCTTACTGAACCCCTTTCACTCCGATAAGTCTGTCATACCTTTCGCCCCATGCCCTGTGATAGATGTAGATAGTATATTCGTTTTTTGTTTCCCAATACGAGCCGTCCACTCTTTCAACGCTTGCTTTTTTTGTCCCTTTGGGAAGGAACCAGTATTGATAGTTATATCCGCCCTGTTTTAATAATAATGTTTGTCGATAGGCTCCTGTCGCATTGTCATAATCAAGCCGGCTGTTATTATTTATAAGGTTGTAATTGAATTCACCTCCCAGAAACAACTGACCATCAAAGAAAACCTGTTGAACCGGCAGTATGAAATGTACATACATATAATCTGCTTCAGTATTTACATTTTCAAAGGCTTCCTGATGATTAATCAGGAACCGGCCGTTGACATCAAAATCATTAACATATTTCTTTCCCTGAATCTTATCAGGAAGCAGGAATACCTCATAATGATTATTTTTGAATTCAATTCTGTCAACGCCCCTTGCAGCCGAGTAAACCGACGAAATATCAAAATTATGATACTCGTTACCACCTTCAAAAATCAATGATTTATTGTTGAGATAGCTGAGTTTCGATGCTGAAACATAATTCGGACTAAGATTGTTCTGTTCATTATCAATTCTGTTGTTTTGTCGTACCACAGTTTTAATTTCCGTCATGGGGTCACGAACATAATATCCATTCAGTAAAACATCAAAATCCAGTTGTTGCAATCGTCCATTAAGTTCAATGTCCGTATTCGAACGGATGTTGGCATCTATCGACACTTTGGGTTCTACAATTGAAAAACAAGCCTGTGCAAGAGGTTTATCAGTATCATTGTCCTCATAAATAAATACCACATAGTTGCCGGAGATCTTAAAATTCATCTCGTCGTTCGGCAAGCTGAGCTGATAATGGGTGTATAAATAATTGGTATTGACTGAGCGTTCGGTGTTATTGATATACCCATTCGTAAATCCTTCAAGATATTCATTGGTACTCAAATCTGAGGGTGTCCAGTCGGCATTGCAGTGAATGACTTTATACGCCAGGGTGTGCGATTCGTGTGACATCTCATCAAAACGTATATCTATCTTTTGAGCACTGTTAAGTTCAATGATGGGTAAAGAGTATTTTTCATCAGAAACGCCTGCCTGTAATGTTTTTATGTTGGGTACATTAATTTTTGTCCGATAGGGTGGAGGAGTTCCAAAACTTTTTATGGACAACAGCAACAGCAGGTATATGATGGGATGTTTCATGTTTTTTATCAAATTGAACGCACAAATATATTAAAAATTGTGCAGATATGCATTGACTTAGTAGTGCATAACCACTATTGGAGGGTTTAAAACCATTAGTTCATTTAAATACTACTAAATTTGTAGGATATTTAACAGAAAAACTCTTAAAAGTTGAGAGAAAGTTAATCCTGTTATTCGTAAATCTATCTTAAAGTGCAGAATATCAATAAAATACAAATTAATGAAATTTTTCGCTAATTTTAGTATATATAATATGAAAAAGTTGTATTTTTGCAGAGTTTTTAAAAAATGATTGTGAGATTACATAAAATGTGCTGTATCAGTCTGATTGTACAATAGGATCCACACTATTTGAGGTATAAACAACAAACTATTATTATAATATGGCAAACCTGATTAAAATTAAACGTGGTTTGAATATTCCGGTTAATGGCAGGCCGATTGAAATGATTGGTACATCTGTACTTCCTGCAGAATTTGCACTTATTCCTGAATATTATCACGGAGTTACGCCTAAATTACTGGTAAAAGAAGGTGATGATGTCAAGGCAGGTACCCCTGTGTTTTATGAAAAACAATTTCCGGGGATGAACTTTGTATCGCCCGTAAGTGGAAAAATTAAAACGATAAACCGGGGAGAACGTCGCCGAATCATCAGTGTCATCATTCAGAGTGATGATAAAATGACTTATGAGACCTTTGAAAAAAGTGATTTGCCGGCATTGTCAGCTGATGAGGTGATTGCAAAAATTCAACAGGCCGGTCTTTGGTGTTTTATCAAACAACGTCCGTATGATGTGATAGCCGATCCGACAAAAACCCCTAAAGCAATATTTATTTCTGCCTTTGATTCGGCTCCGCTTGCACCCAACAATGATTATGTGATGAGTGCTCAGATGTCTGACTTTCAGACGGGTATAGATGCTTTATCGAAAATAGCAAAAATTCATTTGGGAATCAGGGCAGGTAAAAAATCTCCTTTCCAACAGGTGAAAAATGTAGAACAAACGGTTTATGAAGGACCTCATCCTGCTGGAAATGTAGGTGTTCAGATTAACCATATCAATCCTGTAAATAAGGGAGAAGTTGTATGGACTATCAGTCCTCAGGATGTGTTGTTTATCGGACGTTTCTTTAATAAGAATGTAGTGGATCTGTCGCGTACAGTTGCTCTTACAGGACCTTGTATAAAATCACCACAGTATTACCAGACGGTTGTGGGAGCAAATATCGAAAACCTGATTCAGGGAAAGATTAAGAGTTGTACTTCGCACCGTTTTATTTCAGGTAATGTGCTTACAGGAATAAAAGTGGCCGGAAACGGATTTCTGGATCCCTATGCCACTCAAATCACGGTACTTGAAGAAGGAAATAACATACACGAGCTGGTTGGTTGGGGAATGCCCCGCTTCCGTAAGTTCAGTGTGAGCCGTACTTACTTTACTGCAATTTTCGAAACTAAGTTGATCAGAAAATTGTTTGGCAATATGAAATATAAATGGGATACCAGGTTATTGGGCGGAAAACGTGCCATCATCATGTCGGGCGAATACGATAAAGTATTGCCGATGGATATTTATCCTGAATTCCTGTTTAAGGCAATGATTGCCGGTAATATAGATAAAATGGAAGCCCTGGGTGCTTACGAAATTGCACCGGAAGATGTTGCATTGTGCGAATTTGTATGTACATCGAAATTGCCTTTGCAGCAAATCGTCAGGAATTCACTTGATATAATGAAAAAAGAACTGGAATAATATGAGTAATAATTTAAGAAAATTTGTAGATAAACTGAAGCCGCATTTTTCGAAAGGTGGTAAGTTTGAAAAACTACATTCAGTTTTTGATGGTTTCGAGACTTTTCTTTTTGTTCCTAATACAACTTCAAAAAACGGAACACACATTCACGACGCCATCGATTCGAAACGTACCATGATCATGGTGGTAATGGCGTTGGTGCCGGCATTGCTTTTCGGTATGTTCAATGTTGGTTATCAGCATTATATAGCCATTGGTCAGGAAGCCGGATTTTGGGACATGTTTCTGTTCGGACTGCTGGCGGTATTACCTATAGTGGTTGTGTCCTATGTAGTGGGTCTTGGAATTGAATTTATTGTAGCACAAATTAAGGGTCATGAAATTCAGGAAGGATTTCTCGTAACCGGGTTTCTTATTCCATTGATTGTACCTGTGGATACTCCGCTGTGGATGGTGGCTGTGGCGACTGCCTTTGCTGTAATTTTTGCTAAAGAGGTCTTCGGAGGTACCGGAATGAATATCTTCAATGTTGCCCTGGTAACACGTGCTTTCCTGTTTTTCGCTTATCCTACATTCATGTCGGGCGATACCGTTTGGGTACGCACCAGCACAACTTTCGGACTGGGTGCCGGAGCTCCTGTAGATACCTATTCGGGTGCAACAGCCCTTGGACAAGTTGCAACTGCTGCTACGCAAAACGTACAATTGACAGGTATAACAGGTAATCCAATCGGTTTTTGGGATGGATTTATCGGATTGATTCCCGGATCGGTGGGTGAAACCTCAGTAATTGCCATTTTAATTGGTGCTGCTATTCTTTTATTTACCGGCGTTGCCAGCTGGAAAACAATGTTCTCTGTGTTTGCGGGTGGTGCTTTGATGGCCCTCGTATTTAATTTGTTTGGTCCTGATACCGCGGCCGCTCATTTCCCATGGTATAATCATCTTGTATTTGGTGGTTTTGCTTTTGGTGCTGTATTTATGGCTACCGACCCGGTTACTTCGGCAAGAACAGAAAAAGGTAAATGGATTTATGGCGCTTTAATCGGTGCTATGGCTATTATCATTCGTGTGTTGAATCCCGGTTATCCTGAGGGCATGATGCTTGCCATCCTGCTGATGAATATATTTGCTCCGCTGATCGACTATTATGTGGTTGAGGCCAATATCAAGCGTCGTTTGAAAAGAGCCGGTAATAAATAATTAAAGCAGATAAAAATGAATACAAATAAGAATAGTTATACATTGATATACGCTACTGTAATGGTCGTTATTGTAGCGTTGATGCTGGCTTTAGTTTCAAGTTCACTGAAAGGCATTCAAACAGCCAACGTGGAGCTTGATAAAAAGAAACAGATATTGAGCTCACTGAATATTAGTCTTGAAGGACAGGATGCAGCAGCTTTGTATGATAAATATATTGTGAAGGAATTGGTAATCAATTCTAAGGCTGAAGTTTTGTCGGACGTGAAAGGAGATGCCTTTAAACTGGACTATATTAAGGAACTGGCAAAGAAAATTGAAGAAAGACAATTACCTCTTTATATTGCGGAAGTGGAAGGGGTAACAAAATACATAATTCCATTGCGGGGTGCAGGATTATGGGGCCCTATCTGGGGTTATATTGCTTTGAATGAGGATAGGAATTCTGTATACGGAACATTTTTCTCACATGCAAGTGAAACTCCCGGCCTGGGTGCTGAAATTGCATATCCGGCATTTCAACAACAGTTTGTGGGTAAACGTATTTTTAATGATAGTAATGATTTTGTGTCAATTGCTGTTATGAAGGCCGGACAGGTATCAGATAAACAGGATCAGATTGATGCCATTTCAGGTGGTACAATTACCAGTAAGGGTGTTGAGCAAATGCTGTTAAATTGTATTGGTCAATATGAAGCTTATTTAAAAATTTCAAATGGAGGAACCGAAGAATGAGTAAATTAATATCAGATAAAACAAAAGCGGTTTTTCTTGGCCCTTTAAGTAAAAACAATCCGATTACTGTTCAGGTGCTGGGTATTTGTTCAGCGCTAGCAGTAACAGCCAAGCTGGAGCCTGCACTGGTTATGGGTTTGTCAGTTACCATCATCGTGGCATTCTCAAATGTGATTATTTCCTTGCTGAGAAATACAATTCCTAACCGTATCCGTATCATTGTTCAGTTGGTGGTGGTTGCGGCATTGGTAACAATTGTAAGTGAAATCCTCAAAGCTTTTGCCTACGATGTCAGCGTACAGCTGTCGGTTTATATCGGATTGATCATTACCAACTGTATCCTGATGGGGCGTCTTGAAGCTTTTGCTATGAGCAATAAACCCTGGGAGTCGTTTGTTGATGGACTTGGTAACGGATTCGGATATGCCTGGATTTTAGTTGTTGTGGCTTTCTTCCGCGAATTGTTAGGGTCAGGAACGTTGCTGGGTCTCAGAGTAATTCCACAAGCTGTCTATGATGCCGGATATGTTAATAACGGATTAATGATCCTGCCTCCAATGGCATTGATTTTAGTGGCTTGTATAATTTGGGTGCATCGAGCCAGAAACAAAGAATTACAGGAAAAATAATAATCATTAAT
>Ga0209417_1006006_pt1 | contig 12838 bp, 8 predicted proteins | sample RifGroF2_FD_184002 | JGI IMG/M metagenome (GOLD analysis project Ga0209417, IMG submission 184002) | Groundwater microbial communities from Rifle, Colorado, USA - Groundwater F2 (SPAdes) (version 2) | ecosystem: Environmental > Aquatic > Deep subsurface > Groundwater | place: Rifle, Colorado... | reverse complement strand
CAACATCGCAACAGGCCACAACCTGGACTCCTGGGCAACTGGAAAAGCTGATAAAATCTGAACAACCTTGCCTTCCCAATCCGATGAATCCTAAAACAACCCTGTCACTGGGTGCAATACGTCCCCCATTGGCCATTGTCCAACTCGGAAGGATAGTTAATCCGGTCAAGCCTAATGCAGAATAACCCAAGAACTGGCGTCTACTTTGAGTTTTTATTTCTTTTTCTCTCATAACCATTTAATTATGTAGTTATTAATTTACTTTCATTATTTATTTACAAGCAAATCATCAGCTGTGACTATTTTATATCAAGCCTCTTACACAAGTCGATAAGATTCATTGTAGTTATTATTGTGAACTATTACATATTGATTCTATAAACCCGTTCATAAAGTCATCTCCCTTTGCAAGAGGTATATATGCAATTTTAAACTTTTATTTTTTCTCTGAAATCACTTGTTTACTCCTTTCATTTGTAAAAATTTATGTACTTCAGCTGATGATGGAATACCGGTTCTACCACCAAAATTCATACATTTTAAAGCTGCTGCTGCACTGGCAAAGTCAAGTGCATAGTCATATTCCAAACCCTGAATATATGCATAAGCGAATGCTCCATGGAAAACATCTCCAGCTCCGGTAGTATCAATTACAGGAACATGAAAAGCATCTTTTTTAATAATACCATTTGAGGTCAAAGCAACCACACCATTCTTACCGCTGGTTACCGCTGCAATACGACATCCCGTTTTAAATAATTTTTCAGCAGCTTTTTGAATGTTATTTTCACCTGTATAATGACACGCAAAATTCTCCGATGCAATACAAATATCAGCAAGCCCGACCAGTATATCAATATCCGGAAGCATCGTTCCGGCATCAAGTGAAACAATAACACCGTTATCCTTGGCTATGCGGGCTGCTTTTACTGCTGCTTCCATATTATGACCATCGAGATGCAACAACTTCAGTGAAGCAATAAAATCAGGATCAATCTGATCAGCGTCCAAAGGAAGAGAAGTTCCTTTTGTCCATGCAATGCTTCGCTTCCCGCTTTTTTCTTCAATCCAGCAAAATGCAGCAGGTGATTCTTTCCCGATCTTCGTCTGAATATACCGGGTATCTACATTTTCCTGTTTCAGTCCCTGAATAATGGCCGATCCACGGTCATCATCTCCAACTGCCCCGATAAAAGCAGTCTGCGCGCCAAGCCGGGTTGCAGTTACCATAGCTGTAGCTGCAGGTCCACCTCCCTGAACCAGACTTTTGACAATTTCAACTTTCTCATCAACCGGAATGTGAGGCAATATGGACAAATAATCAAGGGCACAAAATCCAAGTCCGGCAATTTCTACACGCTTCATTTTTTTTGCTTCAGTAAGTTCTCGCATTTAATTACCCAACTGTAATGGTCATCCGGCCGGGATAAGAATATCCGTTTTTCTCCGGCCATCATCCAAAGCATGTATAAAGAATCTACTGGGGATGTGCCCACCGGATGATAGCCGTCAGACAAAATGGTCGTATCACCGTTCCTGAGGGTGTAAGAATTGTCTCTGGATAGATCGTCAGTATAGCTAACCTGAATACCAAAACCGGACGGCGGATTAATCCTGAAATGATAAATCTCATCCATATCCACTTCCACTGGCAGGTTATCATGATCGTGGCGATGTGGCGGAAAGGCCCAGTTTCCGGCAGGGATGAATGTCTCACCAATAAAAAGGTTTTCAGAATTGACTCTCTGGTCGATTATAAAATACGCTTTTCTAGTCCAGCTTAAAACGCCAAGGTTTACCTCAGTAACATCATCGGCCCCAATCAAAACCGGAGCCGATTTTAATGTGGATCCAGCCGAACAAATTCCGATTTCAACTTCAGTTGCCGCTGTTATTTTATAGGAAGTATTACATGGCAGGTAAACCGTTGTTGGTTTGCCTGAAAATACATCTTTCCGATTGCCGATATGTTCATAACTAAAATCATTTCCAGTTATACTGCATGTCCCGGATAAGATCACAAATGCGGACTCATTTGTGTTTGTATCACCCAAGTATGAGTTTCCGGCCTCAAGTTTTAACAGATCAAATATTGCTTTTTTCAGGCCTGACTCCCCTTTACTAACGACATTGGTAAAGCCGTAACCTTTTTGATATTTTTTTAATAAATTCATAACCTTTTCCTTTTTATGATTTCACCTAAAGTTTTTCCCGAATTCGAATCAATTCCTTTTATAAAAATCAATTAAATTAGTTCGGCAATAAATTCAGCAATATCAATGGCCTCAATACCAGCGTGGTTACCGATGTTGTTTTTAGCTGTTGCTGACAAAGTGACTATTCGTTTGCAATGAATATCATTGGCCTGAATCCCGATTTTTTCACCCAGTTTATCACCTTGAGTAAACATTCGATCGTTAAATGTAAACGCAGCTTCACCTGTGGAAAGTAATTTCTCACGGTTCCATCGCATTTCCACAAAATTTTCTCCTGCTGAAGATTTTAATATTTCCCGGGGAGCTTCGAACACATTGTTGAAACGCCCTAAAAATTCAGAATCGGCCAATGTGATTATCTCATTTGTTTTACCCAAGATAAGGTTACCTGATTGAATAAAACCGGCCAAATATTCGGACAGGTGTAAGATTTTCACATCAGCAGCAAAAGTGAGCCCCCATTTCGGAAAATCATTTTTAAATCCATCATATTCCAATGGATCTGATACCAACAAAATTTTACAACCTGAACCGGTAATTCTCTTAAAGAGTTCGGTTGCTTTCACAATTGCTTCATCTTCGTATCCAAGCATATCAAGCATTTTACCACTTGTCGGTTCATTTTTCAAAAGAGAGAAGTTCACCTTCAGCTTGTTAAGAATTTGAATGACAGCCTTAGCTATTTCAGTGTTTTTATAGTTTATTTCCGACCCCATAAAGTACATGACTTCAGCTTTTTGTTCCGTTACAGATTCAGAAAATGACTTTGACTGATCTATTTGATATGGATTGTTGTTTGCCAAAACAGAGGTTTTAATTGCTTCAACAATTGCCGGAGCCATTTTGCGTTTTACGATATCCTTTCTTGCAAATCTAATCATGTTGGGAATATGCTGGCCACCCACTTCGAAACCGGCACACCAACTCATACACGATCCACAGACAAAGCAATTGTACACGGCTTCTATAGCAGAGGCAGTATATTCTTTTTCGCCGTAATAAACGCTATGCAATAACATAGCCCTGCCCCTGGGGGTGTCAGATTCCCTGTAGCTAATGAATGCTGAAGGGCAAGCCTGTTTACACATCGGACAGTACCGGCATGTTTTAATTGTATCTAAATTATTTTTTGATATGGTTGTCATATTGCTATTATTATTTTTGCGCTCATTTTTATAATCCAAAACCTAATTTACCGGGATTCATGATTCCATTTGGATCCATGGATTTCTTCAAATCTTTGAGTATTTGAAAGGAATTCCCATAAAGTTCCGGAACCAGCCTGCTTAGTTTTAATCCGATTCCATGATGCTCATTCAATACACCACCTGCATCCATTGCAGCTCTCAACGCATCGTTCCAGATGCTGTTATGCAAGAAAAGCATCTCGTGCGGATCATCCGGCGGAGTATCGATAATAAACCGTGCATAAAGCATACAGCCCCAATTAAACCAGTGTGAAAAGTGACCGATAAACCTTGCCTGAGGGTATTTGGTTTCAAGAACCTTTTTCATGGCATTAAAAATATTCTCGATATCGCTGTAAGTTGCAACCGTGTCCAGAGTACCAAAACACTGAGGCAGACTAAACATGTAAGGAGGAAAAAAGAATTTGTAACGGTTGTTCCACCATTGCAGGCCTAAATCTTCGCCTAAATCTTCGCCTCCTTCTTCTTCGGCAATTTCATAGGCATATTTCAACTGCATGTCCACCATTTCTTTGCGTCCATCGAAACCATACACCATGTATGCTCCTTTTTTATCAATTCCCAGAACTTTGTGGATGACTTCTTTCGTTTCATCTTCGCTGTACAACCGGATTACAGCAGGTTGAAGTTTTTCAGTCATTAATCGTTGACCAACTCTCAATCCGGTAGCCAGGTCCTTGAAGATAAATGCTCTGAATTTCCTTACTTCAGGAATTTTATTGATCGTCAGGGTTACTTTAGTCACAACTCCCAGCGTGCCTTCTGAACCAATAAACAGCTGGTTTAAATCCGGACCACAAGCGGTTTTAGGTACCGGAAGGCTTTTAATGATCTCGCCTGTCGGAAGAACAACTTCCATATTGACAATCATGTCCTCCATTTTGCCATACTTGGTTGATAATACCCCGGTGCCCCGGTGAGCAATAAAACCACCAACGGTCGCACAATTCGATGAAGCCGGGTCATGCATGGTTGATAATCCGAATCTTTCAAGTTCCCATTCAAGATGTTTCATAATGATTCCGGTACCAACTTCTACAGTCATGGAGTTCTGGTCGATACTGAAAATCTGATCCATTCTTTTGGTATCGAGAATGATTCCCCCGAAAACAGGAAGTGCGCCACCTTGAGAACCACTTCCGCCTCCCCATGCAGTAACTGGTATCTTATAGTTGTTGGCAATTTTTAAGATTTTTGAAACCTCTACAGCATTGGCCGGATGCACAATAAAATCTGCTGAGGGACGGGTTAAGTCCCTACCTTTTTGGCGGTCATGCCACATCTCCGGGATCCAAAAATAATCAACGGAATAAACCTCTTTGTCAGAGGACTTGATTGATACATAATCCTTACCCACAATATCCTGCAATTCAAAAAGGACCATGTCAAACATGTAAGAGTTCTGTTCTAATTTCATTACTTTTTATTTAATTTATAATCTTATAAATATTCTGATAAATATTCTTCAACTGATTGTGGACAGCCAGATATACCGGGAACAGCTTTTGGTACAACTGGTGGTTTAATTTGTTAGGTTCATAGATTTTATCAACTTTCACACACTTTTTGACCGCATCAACCACATCTGCAAATACACCAATTCCAACGCCGGCAAGCAAGGCTGAACCATAAGATGCATCGACAACCAATGGTCGTATAAGCTTTTTTCCGAACACATCACAAATAATTTGCGACCAGTTATCGCTCCTGGAACCTCCGCCGATAATAATAAACTCTGATATTTCTAAATTCATATTTTCAATCAACCTGAAACAGTCTTTGAGTGAAAATGCCACGCCTTCCATTAAGGCATTGATAAAATGTCCTTTGGTATGTGACATTGATACTCCGATGAAACTTGCCCTAAGATAAGGATCCCAATATGGAGCCCTTTCGCCCAAAAGGTATGGGTGAAAAATCAAGCCATCCGATCCTGCTGGTATAGACTGAACTAAATCTTCTATCAGGTGATAAGCGTTTTTGCCGGTTTCTCCGGATTTTTTAATCTCTTCAAAACAGAAATTGTCCCTGAACCACCTCATGGCATAAGCTGCTGTATTGGTGGCTGCTGCCGTGTACCACAGATCAGGAACAACATGAGAATAAGTTATCGTCAATGGATTTGGGTTTGGACGGGTAGTCATCACATTTACATTGCCTGCTGTTGCCAATTTAATGATGCATTGTCCTGACTTAACAGCTCCGGCCGCGTAATCTTCCGCGGTAACGTCTGATGTCCCGCATACGACAGGCGTACCTTCAATTAAGCCCGTAAATTCATACGCTTTGGCTGAAATTTTACCAACAATATCGGTAGAGAAACAAAGCGGCGGCAATACTTCAACCGGCAAACCAATCAATCGGCACAATTCTTCCGACCATTGATTTTTCGCCACATCATATAATAAAGTTCCCTGTGCGTCTATATAATCTGTTCCCCAACTTCCTGTTAGCAAATATCTAATGTAGTCTTTCACAAACATGATCCGATGTATCTTCTGAAAGTTGGCAGGTTCATTATTTTTGACCCATAACAGTTGAGGCAAAGTCCAGGTTGGCGAAACTTTCTGGTAAGTCATCCTGAAAATTTCTGCGCCCCACCCTATTTCCAGGTATTTTACTTCATCTATACATCGTTGGTCGGTCCACATGATGGTTGGCCTAATAACCTCCATTTGTTGGTCTAAAAGAACTGCATTGTGTGTTGAGCCATCCATAGCAATCGACTTAATCTGACTCATGTCTATGTTTTTCAACTCCCTGATTTTTGCTAAGCAACTTGTTAAGGCTAAAAACCAGTCGCCGGGATTTTGTTCACACCAGGATGGCTTTGGATGGTAAGTTTCATATTCTTCAGAAACTTCCGCCACAACATCTCCATACGGGTTGATGACTGTAAGTTTACAACCACCAGTCCCAAAGTCGATACCCAAAAGCAAAGTATCGTTCCTATTTGTACTGTTATTTAACAGTTCTTCTTTGTTTGAGAACATCGATCTTTGAAAATTTAATTTCTTGAAAAAACACTTTTCAAGAAAAATTAATATTTGAGCGTAATAATTCCTTTCTCGCCCTGGAAATCCCGACCAGAAACTTCAAGAATCAATATGTTTTGAACTTCGTTATATGCTGATGATTTGACTTGCAAATTTTCGTTTGAAGAATTAATTGATTTGGGCTTTGCACATTTCAATTTAATCAGTTGATTGCCATACATTTTCACATTAAACCTGATCGCATCTTTACTCTTTTCGAGGCTGTAAACATTATATGTACCATCGTTTAGAATACAATCATCCATCAGTTGACTGCCAAATGAATATTCAAGCTGAACTGTTTTTTGCTCCAGGATTGGCAGATATAGAAATGCATATCCTGATTCTTCATGATAACAGCATATCTTCTCGTGGTCGATTGATGCTGATGATATATGCTCGTAATTATTGAGCTTAATTTTGATCACCATATTTCCGAGCAAATCATTTTCATACACTTCGCCGGGCATACTAGTATTGTCAATCTTGATGCTATTTTCAAGCTTTTCCGTAATCCTGGTATATTTATTATACAGCCATTGTGAATGCAACTGTTCAGTATTCTTCGCCACATATCGTCCTGAACTCCCCTGGACGGATCTGTAATAATCAATAAATTGCCTGGTTACCTTAGACTGAAGGTAATAATCCTGAGCTAACCAGTTGGCCCAATGAGATTCAATGATGTCGCTTTCCTGAATTTCGAGTGGAACTGAAGGCAATGTACTAAGCCGCCACCATTCATTTCCGTAGTTTATCCGGTTGATGACATGAACACCATGATCGAGCCCACCACCATTCTTTTCTTTGGGGGGATTAAGTTCAGGTATGAACGCAAAATCGGTATTGGCATATTTCACTCCTTTATTCCGAAGTATTTTACCCAAACTATAATTTCCGTCGGGATTCCAATAGTAGCTATATGAACAGGGAACGAAACTTTCGGGGAACGACTGTCCGTTTTCAGGGGTAAGGCCATATTGAGCTAGAATTTCCTTAAAACACAGAATATGATCATTTATTATTTCTTCCGGCCAAGGTCTTTTATCCACCAGATTGTACCATTCTGCCCTAACTCTTTTCATCTTTTCGGGCCAATATTCGTGACCAACTCCGTGTAATCCAAATTCAAGAAATGCCGCGTTTTCTTTGACATACGTCATTATTTCCTTTTGTTCATCGCAAATATTTTTTGAATTATCCCAGTTTTTTCCGTACATGGTGGTGGTTGCATACCTAGCGCAAACGTTTGTCCTGTCCATTTCGCATAGAACAAATAATCCTTGAATCCTGACCCCAATAGCTTTTCCAACTTCAACAATTGCCCTATAGTCACTTTCTCTCATGTGCTTATTAACACCAATACGATAAGGCCCATGCATTCCATTTGAACCGATATTACTACCATTATTCCATCCTAAATCATCAATTGCAAAAGCAAAAGCCCTAGGAAATATAATTTCATGTTCGTTTTTTTCAATAAATGACATGATAGGTATTATTTAATGATGAATGTAAATCAAGTGACATAAATATTTTTTAATATCATTGAAACTATCTTAAAGATGTATTTTTTCGGATTTTATACCCCATTATGCCAAAATAAAGTATAAACAAATAAGCAGGAATGAAAATCCAGTATGCATTTTGATAATCATGTATAGTAACGATTTCAGTCGTTTTAAAAACATCGATCAGATAGCCAAAAATCAATGGAATAATTGCTGCCCCTACCAAGGCCATTACCATATATGAGGCTCCTGTTTTAGTGAATCTACCTAAATCGGCTATGGCAAGTGGCCAAATTGCTCCCCACATAATTGAATTTGCAAAACCAATAGCAACTAAACAGTAAATTGCAATCCTGCCGGGCAAGAATATGACACATAAAGAAGCAACAATTCCAATAATTGCAAATAGTTTCAGTGCTCTTGTTTGAGAGATTTTTTTCGGAATCATCAATACACCAAAAAAATAACCAACAAACATTCCGGTTGGAACATACTTAGCGTATCCTTCGAGATTTGTTGCTCCTTCGCCAAAAATAGCTTTTGCAAAACCAATGATAGAAACCATTGGCAGTACTTCAACGCCGATATAAAAGAACAAAGCTAAAACTCCCAAAAACAAATGTGGAAATTGGAGAATGCTTAATTTTTTTGTAGAATTATCACTTATTTCATCCACTTCGCATTCGCCAGATGCTTTAACTTCGGGTAACGGAGCAAAGTACATGAATACGCCCAAAGCCACTAAAATAGCAGTTACGATAAAAAACGGCAACGAGATCTGGCTTAACTGAACGTTTTTTAAATCCAGAAACAAACCAAGAAAAACAGGACCCAACCACCATGCCAGCTTATTCATAATTCCCATCATACACATACGACTAGCTGCGCTTTCTTGTGGTCCAACGATAGTTACATAAGGATTGACAGACACTTGTAAAAGTGTTTTTCCAATTCCGACAATATAAAGAGCCAATAAAAAGGTAGATAAGCTTTTCGTATTTGCTGATGGAACAAACAAAATCATTCCTAAACTCATTATAAACAGTGAAAAAACAATGCTTCTTTTATATCCGGCTTTTCTGACTACCCATCCGGCCGGTGCTCCAAAAATGACAAAAGCAGAGAAAACGGCAACAGGAATCAAATAAGATTGAGTAACTGTAAGATGTAATGCATCTTTTAGAAAAGGTGTTAGAAAACCACTTATTCCGACTCCAAAACCAATAACAAAATATAATACACCAAGAATAAGCATAGGAATATACAGGGTGTTTCTATATGTTAGTAATCGCACGTTAGTCATAATTATTTTCAATATTTATAAAGAGAATTTTATGTCAATATATATTTTAAAATATGGAAGTCTATCAAGTGGAGAATTCATAGAACCAAATGAGGCAGCAAAAATTAAATACTAATAGGAGTTCTGATTGTATCTTCATCAGTAAACAACACCCAGTTACTATGTTTCTGAACCCATGTAACCGGATAATCGTCACCAATTTCACCTAAAACAGCGATACGAACCACTGTAGTCGCCCAGTCGATTCCGGGAATACCACTTCTTGTCATAAGCACCACTTCATCAGCAGCTAATAATTGGTTCAATCCAACTGTTAGTCCTCTTCTGGGAAAGTTCTCAAGGTCGCCACCGATACCAGTTCGTATGGCTCCCAAGGTGACCGTAAAATCGTTGATAAAAGTAATACGTGGGTCTGTGTTTCTTACTCCGGGTTCTGGTTCATTAAAGGCGAGATGACCATGAACTCCTACCCCTGCATAACAAACATCCAGATGTTTAGCCGCAATCCACCCTTTTAATTGGCTTAAATTCGCTGCTGAAGGGAATATTACTTTCGAAAAATCAGGAAGTAATTCCTTATCTATTGTTTCAAAGATTTTATACAATTGCCCGCGTAAACTCAGGTAGTGGTCTGAAGGTATTTCTACTCCGTTGATGTCCGCATACTCATCCATAAAGAAAAAGTGGGTATTTACCAAAGATATCCGCTCTCTATTCACCATTTCAACAAAAATCGGATATTGTTGATAGGGTCCAAATGGAAAAATTCCCGCAGTTTCTTTGCCTTTTGTATTGTTGCTCACTATTAAATTCCTCATGTGCTCAGCAAAAAACTGATAAATTTCCTGGGTATCATTTAAGACCCTTAAATGTTTCCCTGCCTTGCGTTTGACTTCTTCTGAACTTAATTTGTTCAACTGGCGAACTTCTAAACTTCTATTCATTTTTTTTGTATTTAGATATTTAATTTTAAATATTTGAATTGTCAATAATCCGGTATCATTGCAAAAACCATTCTATTGTGTCCAAAATAGTTTAAATCCGAATTAAGACATTCAGTATATCGTATGTAACATTAGAAATATTTTCCATTGTTGTCTTTTTTTTGGACTATATTCTTCCATTCACCATTGTTTTGGTTCTCAATTCCTCTAACCTTCTTCTTTTAATGCTTGAGAAGAGTTTGACAAGCAAATACCAAGCATTAAAAGAAGAATTCGGGTAAAAATTTCATTTTAAAATTCTATATTTTCATGATTAAATCATCCATTAACTTTCAAATAGTTATTTTTATACAAATATACAATCTATATCGATCTATTCAAAACCTTTTAAAGGTTATTTTTTGAATTAACGAAAGGTTGTGAAAGTTATTCAAAATCACATTACATAAATTATTAAAAAAGTAAAAGCACCACGCGTTCATTTTACATCTACCGATGAGAGAATAAATCTCTTGATTTTATTCCATGTACCCTCTCATTTACACTCTGATGTAGGTGTAGTTTTTAGACTTTGTGTTGTGTTGCAGACTTATGCCCTCAAATATCCCTAACAACATTAATGTCCTCGAGTCGGAACTTTGCCGCCATACTTTGGCTTGAGCACAGTCAAATGTTTCCGCCTGATTCCCCCTCACAATCGTTACCTTTAGCTTTAGTTAATGGATGGAAGCTTTAATCCCAGGAACATACTTACACCATCAAGTTATCCGCTATGCGGCGCACAAAAAAAGTCTTTCTCAAAAGATAGAGATAGACTCAATTTATTTGCAAATTAAAATTCGAGGTTAAATTCAGATATTCAACTCAAGCAAAAAAAAACTTTTGATACATTTCATTTAGTATTATTCATTCAAACAGCCACTAATCAAATATATTGATATACCAATTCTTTTGGTCAAGCAATTTGTTGTAAATAGTTTGACGCATACTTGCCGGATATTTGGCAGAAACCTTTCTAGCAAGAAATGTAGGGTTGTTCCTGCGTTTGGTCACACGGATTAAATCATAAAACCGTTCACCTTCATACGCAAGTTCTCTTGCACGCTCATCCAGAATAAGTTCTTCCAGATACAATTGTTTTGCATCCAAATTACCAGTCAAATCAGTTAATCCCGTTACTTCGTTGGTATATGGATTATGTGCATAGTTAATATTACCCACCTGAATCCCATCGTAAGTACCGGTAAATCCGACACGACCGCGAATACCAAGTTGTTTGCGGTTTGCAAGAACATCATAATTACTCCCGTCGTTCACAATATTAACAGCATTGGGTGTAAATGTTGAGATAAGTCCATTCCGTTCGAAGGCCCAATTTGTATAAATTTCGGCCAGGTAAAGCTGGATACCACCTGCACGGTACACAATAAAGTTAGCATCCTGATCGTAAACATTTTTATTGATCGAATATTTATATACAATTGTATCGACCCCATCCATTAGGGTGGCGTAACTACGAACATCGTTGTTCATTTTAAAAAGTAGCATCTGGAAATAAGTGCTTTGAGAAAGCGCCACTCCATTCTTCACATAAAGGTATGAAATTCCGTATCCACGAAAAATATCACTGGGGATACCACGTAGTTTAGGGTCCAGTTTAGTAAGCTCTGGTTTCGACTGATTCAAAATAAGGTTATAACCTCTCCATATAGTTTCCCACAGATCAATAGCCGCTTTAGTTGGTTTCAACATATACTTGTGAGGTTTAAACGGTTCGAATAAGTTCTGGAAATCATTTTGTTGCTGATTTGCTTTACTAAACCATAAGGTAAAAATATGTTCTCGACCATCAATTCCAGTAAAAATATTTTTCCACTGGTCATTGGCAAAAGTTTGATCGAGTTGATAACGGTAATCAACAGAAGTTGTAAAAGCAATTGCATTCAAATGTTTGGCTGCTTTTGTTAGATCTCCCGAAGAAAGGTACATCTGACCTAGTAAGGCATGCCAGGCAAAAGTATTCCAAACCGTAACTTCCCACGATTTATCATTGTTATCAATGTAATGGTTAACTCCAACAGCTTTTACTTCTTCTTCAAGTTGCTTACTGAAAACTTTAATTACCATGTCTATATCATAAAATTGTTTTTGAAGCGCAATTGGCTTATTGTAAGTAGTATCATTATGAAATCCATCTTTTCCGAAAACGATATTTATTTTATCGATATAAGTCGAAGATGAATTCAGATATTGTTCGATCTCTTCAACCGATGTAAGTGATTCGTAAATAACAGGAATTTTGCCGTAAATTCGAACAGCATTAAAATATGCCCATGCTCGCATACAAAGCGCTTCACCATATAACTTATCGTAGTTGGTAACTGCAATTTTTTTATCAAGCACCTCCGGATGCTTTTCTTTTAAAACCCTGATAAAACTATTACAGGCGGAGATCAATTTATAAAAATTAGTAGGATCGGCATACTTGTTGGTTTTTGAAACCTGAAAATTGTAAATTTCAACAAGGTCTGCATCTGCTTTTGGGGTTATGGTAAGGAGATCGCCACGCAACTCTCCTAGAATTACCAACTGTTCAACCAGCTTTTGTTGCAGTCCATATA
>Ga0209417_1006004_pt1 | contig 12839 bp, 14 predicted proteins | sample RifGroF2_FD_184002 | JGI IMG/M metagenome (GOLD analysis project Ga0209417, IMG submission 184002) | Groundwater microbial communities from Rifle, Colorado, USA - Groundwater F2 (SPAdes) (version 2) | ecosystem: Environmental > Aquatic > Deep subsurface > Groundwater | place: Rifle, Colorado... | reverse complement strand
AATTTTTATATCTATTAAGATTTTGACTTTTAATATTTTTATATATTCTTGAAACTAATTCTTCTTGTTCATTTGGTAAAAACCTATTCCATAAATCATGACCACTACCACCTATTTTAAAGATTAGATTATTATCATTAACACCCAATACGTAATAATTATTATTTATAAATGCACTCATTCTTTCTTCTACTGGTCTAGTATCAATTATAGTATTACCATTTGAATTATTTGAAGGTAATTCTGTAGTTTGTGTTGTATTTTCATTATTTTCATTATTTTCATTGCTACTTTTAATATAACTATTTTCACCAGTAATGGGGTCATGATATCCAATAAGTCCTTGACCACCTTTATAAATTGGCATTTTTGGATGCCCTGTTGAAGCAACATTGTTAATATTACTATTATTTGTATTATTACTATTTACATTACCTACACTACTACTTACTTTCTTACTATTAATACTAACAACTCCATTCGTATTATTGTAACTAACATTCATACCAAATTGCTCACTAACAAATCGTAAAGGTATCATAGTCCTATTCATAATAATTCTACTTTGGGTATCTAGTAATATTCTTTTACCATTTACATATGCAAAATAATCTCCTACAATCAATTTAATCTCAGTATCATTATCATTTTTAGCAATAATTTCTTTAGTTTGTGTATTGTATGTGATATTATTAATACCAATTTGATTCATGAAAACTCTAAAAGGTACTAAAGTTCTTCCATTTTCATCAATAAAAGCATTAACATCTGATTGTAATTCTTGTCCATTAATCATAACACTAACACTATTACTTCCATTTCCATTTGCAAAACAAACACTACTACAAAATACTAAAATAAATAAACTCAATACAATACATAATATTGTTTTTCTACTTCTAATCATAATAAAATCACATCTCCTTTTTAATTAATTTTTGTTTTTTATTTACTTAATGTGTGCAAAAACAAATCATATTATTCTTTATATTTTAATACAGTATTATTTACACCTCCTTTACTATTATTTTAATACAATTAAGTAATTTTGTCAATAATATTGGATTAATTTAACGTAACAAATTATAAAAATAAATTTTAAATTTATTCTTGACATATTATAATTATTATGATATTCTATGATTAATAAATTTAAAGGAGGATTTTACCTTGGAAAATAAGAAAATGCCAGTTGTACAATGCAGAGCAGTTGCACTTAATAGTAATATTACAAGTCTAACAAGTTTAGCAAGTCTTTTAAAAACTATATCTACTACAGATCATGCTAATACTAATGTTTTAACAGAAACGGGTTCTGTAATATTTCATCCTGTGAGTGTGGAGATTAAATTTAAATTCTTATATGAAGATATCTCATTTATTAAGTTTTTTATACAAAATTATACTAATAATGAAATGGATTTAGGAAGTTTGAAATATCCTTATTCACCAATGATACAAGCTATTAAAGAGGAAATTATGATTGACGGAAAATTAAAAACCTTATATTCTGGTGCTATAATTTATACAAAAAATCATCTTCAGTATTTGCCTGGTAATTTAGATAAGTGTTTGTTAAATTGGTTCGCTAATTGTCATAATCCTATAAAAAGAAATTAATAATTAATAATAGTAATATATTTAATAGGTATTGTTTAAATTAAATTATTAATTAGCAATACCTATTTTTATTATTTTATTAAAATAATTTTTATAGATTATAAATATAATTTTTCTTGACTTTATAATTTAGATATGTTATTATTACGTAAATAGAAATATTTATTGTGATTAAACATTTTTTCATATCCACTTCTACTTTTGAAAAATACATAATTTTAATGTATAATATTAAATAGGAGTGTGATTTAAAATGTCAGTTAAAAATAGATTAAAAGAAATACTAGATGAACGAGGAATTAAACAAAATTGGTTATCTGAAAAAGCAGGAATAACAAAACAAACTATGTCAAATTTGATTAACAATAGATTTAATGTATCTCTTGAAAGTGCTATGAAAATTGTGAAAGCTCTTGATTTAAAAATTGAAGATGTATTTCATATTGAAGATTTATAAAAATGTATTTAATTTTTTAATTTTAGTATTGACTTTTTATACTAATACCTCTATAATACGTTTATAGGGTTTAAGTAGCAATTCCCTATAAATTTAATTATGGAGGTAATATTTATGATTAATCAATTAACCAATGAACAATTTGAAGAATTTATGGAAAGTTTCAACGACACACCAGTTTGGTTGAAGGTATTATGCGGAACTGTAAATTTAGATGTTTACTATCCTGAATTTGAATTTCTAATTTTTACAGAGATAGGGAAATACCAATTTGGTCACTTAAACTATGATGAAGAAAACAATTATCAAAACATTATAATTAAAATGGATGATATTAAATCAATACATATCTCTTCTATATTCGATGATGAGATTACCTTGCTGATGTGTGATGGTATCGAGATAATTTTAGGATTGAATTAGGGAGGTATTTAGTATGTTTCTAAATCGTAAGCCTATTTTGATGGCAAAAGGGTCAGAAGAGTTAAAATACTTTAAATACAAATTTTGTCATTATGGTTGGGTGTTGGATGTGAGACTTCGATTCTATACAGATTTGACGAAGAAGCAATTTGATTATTTCCTAGATTATGGATATAGCACAGATAAGATTAATAAATTTGAATTGACTGGCAAGTTTTGATTTTAGGATTAATTAGAAGATTATTTGATAATTAAATATAATTGATTTTTTAATTTTGAACATTTTAAAGAATCTACAAATGTAGGTTCTTTTTTATTTTTAAATTTAGGGATAGATTAGGCTTGCAATCTAATTGACAAGAAGTAACTCCTAAACTTCTTCCTTAAATTTGTATTTTTATAATTAGGAGTAAGATTATTAATATAATATTAAATCATATTTAGGAGGATGATAATTTTATGAAGAAAGTATTTTTAGATGATTTACCAAAAAAGTTAGGAATAGGTATTAATAAAAATAAAGAATATATAGATTGGCAAAATTGCATTGGGCATAAAATTAAATTTATTTATAATAATTTTAAAGGTGAGGTAGAAATAATTGAATATTTTAAAAATAATTATAGAATATATATTAATTATAATAATAATTATTACAATATAAGTACCTCCAATTTTATAAATTGTAAAATAGGTAAGATTTTAAATATTAATACAAATAAATATAGAAGTATTCACAAATATGAGATAGATGATATTATTAAAACAAAAACAGGTGAAATTAAAATAATAGAAAAAATAAGAATGGAAAGAAAAGGTTATAAATATAAATGTATGAAATGTGGCAATATTGATAAATTATCAGAAAATGAAATAATCAATGGTATAGGATGCAATGTTTGTTCGGGTAAAAAAGTTTTAAAAGGTATTAATGATTTATGGACTACTCATCCATATATAGCAAAATTATTAAAATATCCTAATAATGGTTATGAATTGTCATTTGGAAGTGGTAAATCAGAAATATTTATATGTCCTAACTGCAAGTACGAAAAATCTTATACAATTTCTAATATTACTAATAAACATTTTAGTTGTCCTCGTTGTTCAGATGGTAAATCATATCCAGAAAAATTTGCATTTAATTTATTAGAACAATTAGATTTAGATTTTATACCTGAATATAATCCTGATTGGATTAAACCAAGGAGATATGATTTTTATTTTGAATTGAATAATAAAGGGTATATACTTGAAATGGATGGTAGATTAGGTCATGGGTATAAAAATAGTATATCTGGTCAAACACCAGAAGAATCTAAGGCAATAGATGATTATAAAGATATGAAAGCAAAAGAAAATGGTATCGAAGTTATAAGAATTGATTGTGAAAAGAGAAATTATATAAAATTTAATATATTAAATAGTATATTAAATTCTTTATTTGACTTAAGTAAAATAAATTGGGATACAATTGAGAGTTTTGCTTTATCTTCTAGAGTTAAAGAAGCATGTGATTATTGGAATAATGGAATAAAAAATGCAAAAGATATTGGTGTTATAATGAGAATTTCTAGGACAACATCTATTAATTATCTTAAACAAGGTGTTAAATTAGGTTGGTGTGATTATAATCCTAAAATAGCAATGATAGAAAATTCTAGAGTTGTTGGTAAAAATAAAGGTGTTGCGATAATTCAATTATCTCTTAAAGGTGATTATATAAACGAATTTGAAAGTGCAGCAGAAGCAGAAAGACAATTGGGGATATTTCATACATGTATTGGTGATTGTTGTAATGATAAAGCAAAATCAGCAGGAGAATATGTATGGATGTATAAAAAAGATTATGAGAATAATAAAACTGTACCATATGATAGTATACATATTAATTTTAAGAAAATTATAGTGCAATTATCTTTAAATAATGAATTATTATCAGTATTTAATGGTATTCATGAAGCAAGTAATAAAATTGGTATTGAATTTACTAATATATCTGCATGTTGTAATAAAAAACGTATAATAGCAGGTGGTTATAAATGGATGTTTATAGAAGATTATGAATTAAATATAAATAATTTAGATAATTATTTTAATCTATTAAAATATAAAAATAATAAATGCGTTAAAAGTGTTGTACAATTATCTTTAAATGATGAATTCATAAAAGAATGGAATAGTATTAATGAAGCACAAAGAGAATTAAATATAAGAAATATTACTTCTTGTTGTAAAGGTAAATATAAATCAGCAGGAAAATTCAAATGGATGTACAAATCTGATTATGAAAAACACATAGAAGATAAAAATAATATTGCTTAAACACATATTACACATATTACATATAAACACATATTAATACAATCATCTAATCACAATTTTAAGAAAGGAGGAATTCTATATGAAAAATATAAATACAAACAAAATAAACACAAATAAACTAAACATCCTAACCACAATAACAATCCCTGAAAATTCACATAAACAAATACTACAAAAATTAAACACTGGATCAACCATAGAACAAATTGTAAATGAATTAGATATAATCATATCATTTTAATTTATCATTCTAATAATAACAAAACAAGGTGATATAAATGAAATTAATTAGATATGAATTGTTTTATGAAAGCAAATATTATAGTGGTGCTTTATCATATCCATTTTATCCAGAAAGCATATTAACAAAAAAGGAAATTAGAGAACATTATAAATTGTTAAAGCAATTACCAGAACCTAAAATAGATTTTAGTAAAGTTATTTTCTATTTTACAGAAGAAGGAAATTTAATATTTAATAAATTAATACCTAATATTAAAAGATGCATACCTTCGTTTTTACATATTGTTGAGAAACATATTGATTTTAATGAAATAGATTTGTTAGATAAGATTGTTTATGAAGATAAATGGCAAATTGCTATAGTAAAATAATAATATAATTATCTTCTGTATTTTAACTTGACATGCCATCTCTCCTATAGTAATATAGTATTAACACATAATACACTATTATAAACAAGGAGAGATTAAACTTATGAGAAATAGAATAACCAGAACATCATCTAGAAAATCAAGAACATCAAGGAAATCAAGAGTAAAAACTACTCTAAAAACTGGATTAATAAAACGTGGTGTAAGATCAACCAAAATTTCCAGAAAGGATGTGAATTTAAATATGGAAAATATAATTAGAGAAGATGAATATGGCAATAATGAGAAATTAACTTGTATAGCTAATATTAGAAATATTGTTCAAAATAATATAAAAGGAAAAGGTTTAACTAATAAAGATATTAGAAAGACATTGGGGATGAAAAAATATGAAAAATAAACCTAAAGTTGTAATTGACACTAATATTTTTATTGATGGTTTATTTTCATATAAAGAAGTAGATAATGAATATTGTATTAAAGTAATTGATTTAATTGACAATAGAAAGATTTATTTATTATTTGCACAAGATACTATAGGAGAATTAATTTATATAGCAAAAAATTTTGCCAGACATAATTTCAATAATATTAAAGATAGAATATCATTACTAAATTATTTAATTGAGTTATTTTACCATTCTACTTCTGTGAATACTTCTAATACTATTTCACCTGAAATTAATGATAAATATGATGATATGTTTCTAAAGTGTGCTATTCAAGGAAACGCAGAATATTTAATTTCAGATGATTTAAATAGTGGTATGCATGATGTTGAAGGTTTAGGATTCAAAATATTAAATGCTAAAGATTTTTGTATGTTATTTGAATAGGATGATTAATTTAGAGTAGATTAACTTCTACTCTTTTTGTTTTATCAATATCTATCACAATCACATATATCCCAACAATCACAACAACAAACAAAAAACATATTCTCCCATAACCACCTATAATATTACATTTATCATCGACATAAAATTTAAGACTTTTAAGAATAATTGTATTAAACTATTAATATAATTAACCAATAAAATTATTCTTAAAAGGAGTGTCCCAAAATGAAAAGAAAACTAACAATCCTACTATCGTCATCTTTATTAATACTATCTCTATTATCAATATTAACCATACTAACTTTAACAGGATGCAAAAAACTATCAGATAATTTTATCACTTATCAACTAGAGAAAGACATGAAAAATTCAAATTATGTTTATATTTCAGATACCAACAACAATGTACCATCACAAGAATTATCTCATATTTATTTTAACAATCCTAAAACTTCTACCACTATTCAAAACAACGAATCAGATACAATTAAAATTAAAAAGTATCTTAAACTAGGAATCAAAAATAAAAACAAAATCAATAACAATCTAAAAGATAACACAATAAAAAATTCCAATTCAGAATCAATCATTATAAGCAACACACTTCTTGAGATTGCTAGATTATCTGCTGAATATTCTAATCTTTTAAGAACTTATACTCTAGCAGATGCAAAGCAATATTATTATCAAAATAAGGATAAATTAAGAATATCAATGGTTTTTGTTGAAGAAGGAGATGAGGGTGGAAATAAGAAGAAAGATGAAGATAAAATAGGTAATGCAGTTATAGTTATAGGTGAGAATATTATCCAACCTATAAGTAGGAAAGTTGTTAGTTTAGATGATGAAAATAAAGATACGGAAAATAAAGAAAATAAACCTAAAATTAAATTAGTGACTTATGAGTACGATTTAAATTTAATAAGAGATAATAAAGTATTTAAATTTATTATTGTTGAGAATGATAAGAAAAGTATTTTTGATGTTAATTTAGGTAGATTGAAGTTTAATGAGTATTAATGGTTAATTTATGATATTTAAAATTTTATAAAGTGTTTTATTTAAAAGTATCCTATAAAATAAGATACTTTTATTGTTTTAATAATAACATTTAAAAGGATGTGATAATATTCCTGAATTTATTGAAAGTCAAATACTTGCATTAGGTGATAGAGTAATAAAAAATGTAATACAGTGTAATGGATATACTCATTATTTATATGCTAATACTGATATTAATGGAGTATATCAAATATGGACAGCAATATCAGATTTAGATGGTAATAATTTTATTGAGACACAAAGAACATTTTTTGAAAATACAGATACAACTTTTGAATTTATTTATGATTATAATATTAGGGAATATAATAATAAAGTTTATATATTTTATGATAAATTTGTATATACATATCATTTAGTAAATGGTAATGTAGTGATTGATTACGGTACAATATATTTTTATTTATCATCAATGGATTATAATGGTGATAAATATATAAACACAGAGGTTACAAATTTTGAATATGATGACGCATTAATATTTGGTTATGCCAATTTTGATTTTGAAATATACAATGATCATATTTATATGGCACATTATTATCCTAAAGAATGGGGAAATTATGATATAAAATTACATAGTTTTGATATTAATGGTAGTGGATTTGCTGATACTTTTATGTATTCATCTAACGGTGATGAAAATATTGATTATGGAATAAATATATTATTTGGTACAAATATCGTATACTATGTATTTTTAAATTATATTATTAGTGAAAATAAATATTATATATATCTTTCTAGTTCTAATATAGATGGTAGTAATTATATTAATATTAAAAATGATATAGATGGTACTAATTATATTAAATCATATTGTTATAGTGATATATTAAATAATATTTATATATCTGTATATAATAAAACCTTTATTTACAATATAAATAATAATTTATTATCTTATGTTGACGATATAGGTGGTTCAAATTACAACAATGTTAATTTTAAAGCACAAATTGATAATAGTTATATATACAGAATAATATTAAGTAGTGATAAATTAATTGATATTGTAAAGTTTAATATTAATGATAATACTTATGATAATACTTATAGTTCAACTATGTTAAATGGATTATACTCATCTAATTATTCTACTTATTATAATAGCAGTAATTACACTTACTATGCATATTACATTGTTAGTATTTCTGGTGTATTTTATTTATATATTGGTAAATATAGTGATTATATTCCACCTCAACCTCTACCTCAAGTACAATGCAGAGCAACACAAATTATTGCTTCAGCAAACACAGGTAAAATAATTTTATCAGTGCCTATATTATAAATAAACAAACAAATATAACCTCAAATAAGCATAGATATTTTATCTACACTTAAATAAGGTTAGAGAGAATTGAGGAAGCACCTGATATTAAATTAGCAAATCTATGTAGGCTTGTGAGGTAATACCCTCTACCTCACAAGTTAATTTCCAATAATATTTATGGGATATTATTGTTGACTGAATTATATCATAATCAAGGAGGGATTGTCAAGTATGAATTCAAAAAATAATTATGAAAGTTTAATGGAAAATGAAAAAAGTTTAAATAATTTTAATGTAATAAATGTAGGTGATGTAGATGACGTAAATAATAGTGAGTATATTTGTGAAAATGAAAGTGAGGATAGACTTTCTAATAGAAAGGGTGATATTAAAGTGGATGATTTGCAGATCAAAGAAAAATTCAATTTTGTTGAAAAAAGACTGGAAGATTGTGAAGATAAAATAGTAGGTATAGAATGTGACATTAAACATATTAGTGAAAGTCAAGATGAATTCCGAAATGAATTAAAATTATTAAATGTTAGTATATTAAATTCTAACAACAATATTTTGCAATTTCTCATGAACAAAGAGAAAAATGAAACTTGTATTCAGGTGGAGAGGACAAAAGGGAAATATGAGATTATAAAAAGGGGATTTATTTTTGTAACTGCAATTATTATTGTTTCTTCAAGTATATACTCTACATATTGTAATTATCATAAAAATAATAATGTAGATGTCAAGAATGTAAATAGTAATAATATTATCAATGAACAAATTACTAAAGCAATAAATGATAAAATTGGTGAGATAGTTAGTAAAGGAATTAATGAATAATAATTTTAATAAATAAAATTAATAATATAATATTTGAATAGAAGGAGAGTTTTATCATGATTTTTAGAAAATTGACATACTCTAAACGTACTATTTATAAGGGTTTGTGATTTGGGATATTTTGTTAAATTATGATATTTTTAATGATTTTGATAAGAAAAATGAAATATTAATAAATTATCAATAAAATAATAATATAATAAAAACAAAAAAGGAGAGATTAAATCAAAATGAGTAAAAAAATTTTTATTGACCCAGGGCATGGAAATTATGACAGTGGTGCTTTAGGTAAAAATGGCACAAAAGAAAAAGATATTAATTTAATTGTTGCATTAAAAGTTGCTAATTATTTACGTTCTGTTGGATTTGAAGTAGGGATGTCTAGAAATAGTGATGTAATATCGTGGCCTTCTAATCTCAAACAAGACTTAGGTAAACGTATGCAAATTGCTAATAGTTATAATGCAGATGCTTTTATAAGTATTCACTGTAATTCTTGTAACAATTCAATAGCAAAGGGATTTGAGATATTTACAACTCCTGGTCAAAATAATTCTGATATTTTTGCAACAAAAATTCATTCAAGAGTAAAATCTACTTTCCCTGATTTAGTATATAGAGAAGATTTATCTGATGGAGATGTTGATAAAGAAGCAAAATTCTATGTAATAAAATATTCAAAATGTATTGCGACACTCGTAGAAATGTTATTTATCTCAAATCCTGAAGAAGAAAAATTATTAAACAATCCTGATTTTCAAGATAAAATGGCATTTGCTATCGCTCAAGGTATAGGAGATTATTTTGGAATTAAAGTAGAAAAAATAAAAGATAAAGATAAAGAAAATAACAATAAAAAGGAGGAAATTAATAAAGATATGGCAATCTTAAATACAAAAAATAAAGCAAATGTAAAAGTAAATGATAAAGATGCATTTGCTATTGCTCAAGGTATAGGAGATTATTTTGGTATTAAAGTAGAAAAAATAAAACAAGAAAATAATAAGGAGAAAATTAATAACGATATGGCAATCTTACAAACAAAAAATAAAGCAAATGTAAAAGTAAATGATAAAGATGTATTTGTGGAAAACTATAATATTGACGGACATATTTACATGCAAGTAAAAGATTTAGCTAATATGTTTGGTAAAACTGTAGAATGGGATGATAAGACAAAAACTATTAGTATCAAATAGTTAATATAATTTTCTAAAAATAAAATAATTTAAAAAGGAGGTGTTTTCTATAAACACACAAAATTTCACACAAGGTTATATCCCATCCCCTGATGATGTTAGAGATTTTAATATATCTTGTTGTATTCCATTAGATTTAAATATAGCATCAGATTCTAAATTTTCTTGGATTGATTATGATAGGAAAATAGGAGATCAAAAAAATTTTGGTTCATGTGTAGCATGGGCAGCATCAAGCATAAAACACATACATGAAAAATTTGAAGGTGATCTACCTAATCCCAATGGATTTTCACCATTATATGCGTATACTTTAGCAAAGAAATATGATAGTATACCTTTTCAAGAAGGAACGTACCCAAGAACAATGTTAAGTATATTATTAAACTATGGGATATTACCAGAAGATGATTTACCGTATGATTTATTACAAAGTCCATTTGGTTTTCCTAATATAACAAATGAGATGATTGAAAAAGCAAGACAATATAGAATTACTGGTTATGCTAGAATAACTGATTTATCAATTAATAATATTAAGAAAGCATTAAGATTAAGTCCAATTTTAACAGGATTAATAGTTACTGATAGTTTTATAGATTGTGAAAATGGATATATTTCTGCTCCAAGTGGCTCATTTCATGGTGGCCATGGCGTTTCATTTGTGAAATATGATGATGATATGACTTATACATATAAGAATGGTGTTACTAAAAAAGGATTTGTCACAGGAACAAATAGTTGGAATGTTAAATATGGAGATAAAGGTAGATTTCATATACCATATGATTTAATTAATTGGAAGTCACAAGAAGGAATGTCCTTTATTTCGGAGATGTGGAGTTCAACGGATCTAATCACAAAAAAGAAATTTTGGAGAATTCAAATAGGGGCATACAGGAATAAATCAAATATTCATAATTTAGTTGAACAATTAAAGAAGAAAGGATTATCCACATATATTCCACCTTTAAAAGAAGATTTAATTTATCGTTGCCAATTGAATTGTTTTATAGATCAATCAAGAGCAAGAAAGTATTTAGAGTATATTAAAGGATTAGGATATAAGGATGCATTTTTAGTATATAATTAAAATTTAATATTTTAATACAAACAAGGATAATCAAAGTCTAGCTAACTTTGATGAAAAGAAATTTGTTTTCACTCCATACAAATTTCTTCCTTGTTTTTTATTTTAAAAAAATGGAGTTTAAAACAAAGGAGTGATTTTATGGATACCCGTATTAAACATAATTATCAAGATGTGAAAGATTATATAGAATCATTTAATAATTTTAAGTTGCTTTCAAATGAATATATTAATTATAAATCAAATTTAAAAATACAATGTCCTCAAGGTCATATATTTTATAGAACATTTGATAATTTTAAAAGCAAGAATCAAACATGTCCAGAATGCAATAAAATAAATAATCTACATAATTTAACTATATCTATTGACATAATTATTGAAGAAGTTAATTTTTATAATTTCAAAATAATAGAATGGATAGACGAATATAAAAATGGTAATAGTGAATTTAAATTAGAATGTCCAAATGGTCATATATATAAAACTAAAGTTAAATATTTTAGACAACATCATAATTGCCCTTGTTGCTCTAAAAAGTTTAAACCAGATTTTGATTTTGTTAAACAAGAATTTTTTAATAGAAATTTAATATTATTATCTACTAATTATAATAATTGTAAAACAAAATTATCTTTTATGTGTCCAATACATAGAAATATTATACAATTTATTGATTGGTCTCATTTTTATCATCGTAATCAGGGTTGTAAATACTGTAGTTATGAAATTTATGGCGAAAGTAAAAGATTAGATCAGAATTTTGTTTTTGATGCATTTAAATCTAAGGGTTTGATAGTTATTGAAGGTGAAAAATATTTACAAAATAATATTCCTATTAAATTTATTTGTGAAAAACATCCATTTATAATTCAAGAGATTCCTTATTGTAAAATTAGCAATGATAATAATTATGGTTGTATATATTGCTCATATGATGCTAGAAAAGGTGAAAATCATTATAATTGGAAAGGAGGGATATCTCCATTAAATTATTATTTAAGAGAGCATATTATTCCTTGGAAACAAATTAGTTATAAATTAAGTAATGGTAAATGTATTGTTTCTAATAAAAAAGCGGAAACAATACATCA
>Ga0209417_1006000_pt1 | contig 12850 bp, 13 predicted proteins | sample RifGroF2_FD_184002 | JGI IMG/M metagenome (GOLD analysis project Ga0209417, IMG submission 184002) | Groundwater microbial communities from Rifle, Colorado, USA - Groundwater F2 (SPAdes) (version 2) | ecosystem: Environmental > Aquatic > Deep subsurface > Groundwater | place: Rifle, Colorado... | reverse complement strand
AAAGTTATCGTTCCAGAAAAACCAGCATTGCCTGTAACAGGATCAATGACAACAATAATTAGTCTTATGGCTACTTTGTTAGCTGGCTTCGCAGTCAGTTACTACAGATACCGGAAAATTCTCGGGACTAAAGAAGCGATGGTCATAAACTCATTGCTAAAATAAGGTTCAATAGAAAAAACTGCCTTTCGGGGCAGTTTTTTCTATGGAGAAAATATCTTTCCTCTGCTATATTCAAAGAATGGAAATAAAAAAACGCTTAGAACAACTCAGGGAGATTTTGAAGATCGAGGAAAAAAAGTCTCAAATAGAAGAGATGGAGAAAGAAATGCAATCTCCTAATTTTTGGACTGACGAAAAGGAATCCGGTCGAAAATTGAAGAAATCTCAACAATTGAAAGAAAGCGTTAAGACTTTCGAGGATATTTACGATATAGCTCAAATTGCATCCGAGGAGGAGCTTGAGAGTTTGTCTGATGAAATTGGAAAATTGGAAACAGAAACATTGATGAGTGGAAAATTTGACAGTCATAGCGCTATCATAAGCTTTTATTCGGGAGCCGGTGGTGTCGATGCACAGGACTGGACAGAGATGCTCCTCAAGATGTATTTAAAATGGGCAGAAAAGAACGCCAAGAACGCAATTATCTTGTCAGAATCAAAGGGAGGGGAAGCAGGGATTAAGAGTGCTACAGTGGAAATTTCAGGTACTAATATATATGGATTGTTAAAAGGTGAATCGGGGGTGCATAGACTCGTTAGACAATCCCCCTTTAATGCAAAAAATCTGAGACAGACATCATTTGCGATGGTGGAGGTAATGCCTGAGATCGAATCGAGCAGTGAAGTAGAAATTGACTCCAAGGATCTTAAAGTTGAAACTTTTCGAGCAAGTGGCTGTGGTGGACAATCTGTCAATACGACCGATTCTGCAGTAAGGATAAGACATCTTCCGACCGGAATTACCGTTAGTTGTCAAAATGAGCGAAGTCAGCTGCAAAACAAAGAAACAGCGATGAAGATACTGCGTTCGAGAATTGCCGCTTTGCTAATAACCCAACACAAAGAAAGGGTAGACGAGATACGGGGAGACTATTCGAGCCCTGAGTGGGGTAATCAAATCAGGTCTTATGTGCTTCATCCTTATAAATTGGTTAAAGATCACAGAACGGGGATTGAATCAAAGTCACCCGATCAGGTTTTGTCTGGGGATTTAGATAAATTTATTGAGGCAGAGTTGAGATCGGTCAATCGTATATCGTAGCTCGTAGATCGGTCATTAATCTATTGACTATCAACTATAAACTGAATACTGATATAATGGAGGGGATATGCAAGAACTATTATCTAAAATAAATTGGAATCAAATAATCACTTCAAGTTCAGGGAAGATTGTTTTGACTCTTGTAACCATTATTATTCTTTCTCTCTTGATTGATTTCTTTATGGCCAGATCTGTTTTTGGCAGAAGCTACCGTTATTTTGTTGCTCCTGGAATCATTGTTCACGAGTTATCTCATGCACTTATGTGTCTTTTGACCGGAGCAAAAATACACAACATTTCTTTATTCGATAAAGAAGGAGGAAGTGTCGAGCATGTAAAATCGAAAATTCCAGTAATAGGACCCATTTTGATTTCGATGGCTCCGATATTCATCGGGGGAGCAGCGATTTTTGTACTAGCTAGAGCCGGAGGGATAAGAGGTGTTACGGCTGATTTTTCTTTGGTAAAAAACTTTGATGTTGGTGGTATGTTACAGCTAATAAAGCAGTCTTTTGGGGCGCTAGATTTTCACCAAGCCAAAAATTGGATATTGCTTTATCTGGTATTATCGATTGCAGTTACTATGGCTCCAAGTAAAAGAGATTTTTTAAATATTGTTTCCGCTGTAATTATATTTGTCGCGATCTTATTTGCTGTTTACAAATACACATCAATAAATTTGAATCTTAATTGGTTGATCACGGGAGAAGTTCTAACTTTTATCACTACTATAATATTTTTATTGATTTTGTCTTTGGTTTTAAGTATTATAGTCTTTGCGATCAGTAAACTATTTAAATTATCATAAGGAGTATGATGGTTGATTTTTCCAAGGCAAAACAGTTATATGAATTACAAAAAAAAGCAAGACAGATCCAAAAAGAGCTTAAGAATACTGAGATCGAAGCTAAAAGCAATGACGGTTGGGTTACTGTTGTATTTAACGGGGAACAACATTTGACAGATATAAATATTGCAGAAGAAGCCCTTGACCCTTCAAACAAAAAAGAATTAGAGAAGGATCTCAAAAATACTGTTACTCAAGCAGTTTCAAGAGCACAAGCCCATGCAGCGGAAAAAATGAAAGAAATCGCCGGAAATCTAAATATACCTGGAATGTAGGCGGAATATAGTTTCTTTTGGTAGTGATCGGTTTGTATTAAAGTACAGATTTATATATACAAAAAATACTCTTTGGAGTATTTTTTGTTTAAAAAGAAAACTCTATACTATATAATTAAACTATGAAAATTATAGTTGGGCTAGGAAACCCAGGAACGAAATATGCTCAGACCAGACACAATGTCGGGTTCGACTTTGTTGATCAATTAATCGATTCTCCGGAGTTCTCTGTTGTTGGTGAAAAATGTAGATTAACAAAGGACAAGAAATTTGATGCAGAATTTGCCGATATTTTGACTAAAGGAGAAAGAATAATTATCTTAAAGCCTCAGACATACATGAATCTGTCAGGAGAGTCGGTGGCAAAGGTGATGGCTTACTACAAAGTGGGTCCAGAATCGTTAATTGTAATAGCTGATGACATTGATTTGCCTGTAGGTCTTGTGAGAATTAGACTACGAGGATCCAGCGGTGGACACAAAGGTTTGCAAAGTATAATAGATAATATAAAAACTGATGATTTTATCAGATTTAGAATTGGGGTCAATACTTTGGATGACCGGATTAGAGGTGAGTATGATACTGCATCTTTCGTATTAGATCGGCCGTCAGAGAGGGAGATGCCGCTGGTAGAACAATCGATTAAGGAAAGTGTAGAATATTTATTGGAATATCTTGGTACAAAAAAACCTATACCCGCGCACACTCTGCAAATTAAAATTGATACCTAAAAGTAGAAAAAAGGAGGAATTTGAAAAGAGGGTTTACTCTCATAGAAATTATCGTAGTGATAATGATAATTGGCATATTGTCTACTTTTGTAATTGTTAATGTTGTGAATTCTAAATACAGAGCGAATCATTCTAGAATTGTATCTGACATGGAATCAATTGCTCAATCGGCAAAAATGTATCACTCTGTAAATAATATATGGCCATTGGATGAATTTGACGACTATCCTTCATGTAGCGGGGGAGCCACTAATCTATGTGAATACTCTGAGACTGGTCTTGAAGAATATCTTGCATTGAAGCCAGTTAGCCCATGTCAGGGCAGATTGAATTACGATTATGAAAATTGGGTGGATAGTTCTGGCGATTTCGTGGGTATTAGTTTGCGTCGTGTCTCAGACGCGATAGTAGTTTATTATCTGGATATCAATAATTTAGCTAATTATCCTGGCATAATCGCAGGATCGATACAGCCGATTACTTCTATATCTTCGATAACATGCAAGGAGTAGTTGAAATATTACGCTTATTTTGCTATAATAACGCAATAAAATGATGTGGGAGCCGGAAGGCGATTGAACCACGAAAGGAAAATAATGGCAAAAGAAGAAACAAAGAAGGCCAAAAAAGAAATTACAGAGGAATCTCCAGTTGAAGAAGTCTCTGAAAAAGAACTTCTAAAACAAGCAGAGGAAAGAGAAAAAGAGCGAAAAGAGAAGGAAGAGGAAGAGAAGAAAGCCGAAAAAGAAGCTGAAAAAGAAGCAAAAGCAGAAGAGAAGGAAGAGAAGAAAGCTGTCAAAAAGCAAGTAAGGATAAAGCCTAGACACGGAAAAAAATATCGGAAGCTTGCAGAACAAATCGAAAAGGATAAAGAATATCCGCTTCAAGAGGCTATCGATCTTGCTTTGGCAACCTCACCTGTTAAGTTCGATGCAACCGTAGAGATTCATGTCAAGATGAACCCAAAGGAAAAAAATATCAGAGGAATGATCGGTCTCCCAGGCGGGTTGGCAAAAGAAAAAACTATAAAAGAAGTTACTGAAGGTAACGCTGACGAAGTTATCGCTGATATCAAAGCTGGTAAAATTGACTTCGATCTATTGATTGCCGATATAAAAATAATGCCTAAATTGGCTCCTTTGGCCAAAGTACTTGGTCCAAAAGGACTTATGCCATCTCCAAAGGCTGGTACTGCTGTTGCAGATGTTAAAAAAGCCGCAGAAGAACTAAGATCAGGAAAGGTAGAATATCGAGCAGACAAAACTAATATTGTTCATCTGCCGATCGGAAAAATATCTTTTGGTTCTGAAAAAGTAGCCCAAAATTTCAATGCTTTGATTGGTGCATTACCAGTTAAGAGGATCGAATCAATTTATATTACTACCTCAATGGGTCCTAGTGTAAAAGTTGCTAAGAAATAAGGATTACGAATCTAATCGAATTACTTATTTACTAATATTACAAATACGAAAAAGCACCGGGAAACCGGTGCTTTTTCGTTGGATAATTAACCCTGAAATAAGTGTTGACGGATTGGGGATAATTTGTTATATTAAATATATCCAAAGACAGTAGGCGTCCGCCACAAGCGAGACTTAATCTCCTACCGAGGAAAACAATTTATTCTTCGAACCTGCCTGTCCGGCAGGCAGGTGAAGTGAGAAGTTCTCGCTATCGCTCGAACAATAAAATTTTCTGCGCTTTGGACGCAGATTTTTTAGTATATGGATCACGAATCTAAATCAAATTACTAATTTACGAATATACAAATCCTGAATCATCCGTCTCGACCTGAGACTAGTTGAGGTGGAAGTTCGGGGTAATAAGGATTAAAATGGCAAAAACAAAGGAACAGAAAACAAAGCTGATCGAGTCTCTTGACCAAAAAGTCGAGAAAATGAAATCAGCCGTTATAGTTGAATATAAAGGTTTGAAGGTTAAGCAGATCGAAGAGCTTCGCAATCTTTTGAGAGAAAAAAAAGTAGAATTCAATGTTACAAAAAATACTTTGGTTAGAATCACTCTAAAGAAGTACGGTATTGAAGTTGACGAAAGTGTTTTGAAAAGACCTGTTGCAATCGCATTTGCGATGGAAGATGAGGTCGCACCAGCCAAGGAAATTACTTTATTTGCAAAGAAGAACGAAGCAGTACAAATCTTGGGTGGAATATTGGAAAAGAAATATATTGACGAAGTTGCCGTTAAGCAGCTTGCATTGCTACCTACAAGGGAACAGTTGCTTGCGCAGGTAGTCGGAACCATTTCTGCTCCATTGTCTGGATTTGTCAATGTTATGTCTGGAAACATGAGAGGGTTGGTCAACGCTCTAAACGCGTTAAAGGATAAAAAAGCTTAATTGGTTATAAGTTATTAGAAATATTAATAAATAAGTAAAGGAGACCCCAAACTAAATAATTGCTTTGCAATATTTAACGGGGTAAATACAATGGCAGAAGAAGAAAAAACTGAAGTTGTGGCAGAAGAAACCAAAAAAGAGGTTCCTGCTAAATTTAAATCATTGATCGACGAGATCGACAAAATGTCCGTTCTTGATCTTTCAGAATTCGTTAAAGTTCTTGAAGATCATTATGGCGTAAGTGCAGCAGCTCCTATGGCAGTTATGGCTGGTGTTCCTGCAGCAGCTGGAGAAGCTGAAGCAGTAGAGGAAAAGACAGCTTTCGATGTTGTCCTAACTGATGCTGGTGCACAAAAGATTGCAGTCATCAAGGCTGTTAGAGAAATCAAGCCAGATCTAGGGCTTAAAGAAGCAAAAGATCTAGTTGACGGCGCTCCAAAGGAAGTTCTAAAAGGCGCTAAAAAAGAAGATGCAGAAGCTGCAAAAGCTAAGCTTGAAGCTGCTGGTGCTAAAGTTGAAGTTAAATAATTAACTAGTAGTTAACTTATCAGCAATTAGCTAGTTAATGTATATAAAAAAGAGCCCTTCTGGGCTCTTTTTTGTTGACTTGGAGCTAATAATTCGCTATTGTATATTCCGGCGGGAAACAGCTGCATGAGGGAGGAATCTATGGCACAGCTAGAAAGTCAGTATACGGTTCTGAGCGAAGAGGAACTGAGGGAACAGATCGAGTCAGCCAGACTTAGAAGTTATGCTTCCATGAGTGAGTACCTGCTAAGGCTCTCGGCTCTTGTGGGACAGATTGGTAATCCTTGGGGAAATGAAGGGCATAAAGCGGCCACCTTGAAGAGAGTTTGGCTTACTGTGCTCTCAGAAGCTCTCAGCAAGCGTGGGCCAAAGTTTTATGCTCTGTCAAACAATATTCGTGACTATGGTCGGACAACGGCACCAGATGACAGGACTGTGATCCTGTCGACATCCGCGGTCAAGGCATGGTACAAGAGGTTGTCCGCTCTTACAGAGCCGATGAACATACCAGTCAAGGATAATTCGACACAGAACATTCACCGGGAACCTGTCACAAGAGAACCAGAAGTCAAGCAATCTGATCGTTGCACCGCATTTCCCCTTGATAAGCGGGGGATAAGAATACTGTAGATAGTAATACATTGAACTGATAGCTGGGTGGCCGTGTACGAGCCACCCAGAGTATTTTTACAAGACTCGAAGGAGTCTTTTTTGTTTTCAAATTCAATGATATTGACTTTACATTAATAATATGGTATAATATAAACATATTGGTAAGAGAGGAGTGATAGAGATGGAGCGGATCGCAATAGCCCTTATGGGACTGGCAATAGCCCCGATAGTGGCATACTTGGCTCTTACCGGCCAGCTAAAGGAGGCACTCCTAATCTCATAGGAGTATGGAGATACATAAGATTGGCGGCAGTTATTACAACTGACCGCTTTTTTTATTTGATTTTAGAGATAATATAGTGCTAGTGTGTGTTTATCAATCTTTGGAGGGCAGATAATGAGTGTGCTGGAGATAAAAACATCTGTCCTTGAAATATTGAAGGGGGCAGATTTGCGTGGGGATAACCTTCTTATAGAGGTAGATCGAGGTGAATTTACTGAATGGAGATTGGCTCTCGAGGCCTATGAGCATGACAGTCTTTCACTCTGGTTAGCGGATAACATACAGGCTATAACCGGAAAAAAGTGGGGCAAACAGTATGTCTATCTTAGTGTTTTAAGATTGATAGAGATGCTCAACATACAGCCTTTCCGTGAGCGACCGTCGGACTTGAGCTACTATCTCTTGCTTGATTATTTGATTAACAACCAGATAAGAGAGAGCGAGGTCGTAGTGTTGTCTTCTTGGGAAGTGGAACTTCTCTTTAACTCTATTCCTTACGGAAGATCGATAAGAAGAGATACCGAGTTCCTTCTTCCTTATGCAAAAAGGGGAGAACTGTATGCTCTTGAGAAAGAACTGTTTGTGGTAATGGTAGCCCAGTATAAACAGAGGCATCTGCAATTCATCGATTTGGATTAGTCGGCCGGAGATTTCGATCTCCGGTATTTTTTATTGATAATAGCACTGAAAAATGATATGATAATAAATCAAATGTCATACAAATTGATCAAAAAACATAAAAATGGAATAAGGATCGGCGAGTTAGAAACGGCTCATGGGAAAATTGAGACTCCTTTTTTTATGCCTGTGGGAACAGTAGGATCCGTCAAAACTTTGACCTCCAATGATCTAAAAGGTCTTGATGCTCAGATTGTTCTTAGTAATACCTACCATCTTTATCTTAGGCCAGGAGAGCAGCTGATTAAAAATCTTGGTGGTCTACATAGCTTTATGAAGTGGGATGGTCCGATACTTACAGACTCCGGAGGATATCAGGTTTTTAGTTTGGCTAAGAACAATGACAAATTACTAATTTCTAATATCGAATCAAATGCTGAATCCCAAAATCCTAATAGAAGGGGTGGATTGGTTAAAATTATTGAAGAGGGAGTGGAGTTCACTTCGCATCTTGACGGAAGTAAGCACTTATTTACTCCAGAGAAGGTGATAGATATTCAGCTGGATTTGGGCGTGGACATACTAATGCCACTAGATGTTTGTCCAAGTGGAAAAGCAACAAAGAAAGAGGTGGAGGAAGCTTGTCGCATTACAATAAATTGGGCGAGGAGAGCAAAGGAGCATTTCGATAAGGAAATAGAAATCAGATATCAGAAATCAGGAAAAACTCGACCTTTGTTGCATGGGATAGTGCAAGGAGGCCTTTATCCAGACTTAAGAAAATGGTGTGCTGAAGAATTAATTAAGCTTGATTTCGATGGGTATTCTGTCGGAGGATTGGCTGTCGACAATGAAACTCGCGACATGTGGGATACGGTCAAACTAATGGGGGAGCTACTTCCTGAGAATAAGCAGCGTTATCTCATGGGTGTAGGTACTCCTGATGACATTGTTAAGGCGGTTCAACTGGGCATGGACATGTTTGATTGTGTATTGCCAACAAGAATGGCTCGCCATGCGAACATTTATGTAAAGTGTAACACCAAGCTCGATCTAGAATCCGATCATAATTATGAATTAGTTAACCTATTAAGGTCTCAATATAGAAACGATCCAGAAGTGATTGATAATGAATGTGGTTGTGAGGCATGCCAAAACGGACAAGGATATTCGAAGGCGTATTTGTCACATTTGCTCCGTTCTAAAGAGATTACTGGGCTTCGGCTTGCTACGCTTCATAATCTTTGGCAGTATCTAGATTTGATGAAAAAAATTAAAAAAGTAAATTTTTAAATATACCTATCTGAATCTCTTTAATAGGGATGTGCGAAAAGGTCTTGACAAAATATTTTCCTTGTGCTATAATGACGCTGTTCTGAGGGTGAGAGAGGTGGAAGTTCTCAAGCCTGAGGGAAAGCATATAAACAATATTTGTTCGATATTCCGGTGCGACAGCGTGTTGTACGGTATTCTGGCGTAAGCCAAGTAGGTTCCCCCTCCGCCTACTCTATACCGTGCAGCACAGTGTCGCATCTTCTTATTGCGGTAGCGTGCCGTATAATTCATCTCACCTTCGGGTGAGCGTAGGCTCCCCCTCCGCCTGCGTCGAATTATGCGGCTCATTATCGCAATTTTTTTTAAGCGATCTGTACATTGAAAAATTTAATATTCCTTCGGAGCAATGCGAATACAAGTCATGGCTTGCATGCACATTGCTCTGAGGGATACGATAAATCCTCTGAGACCGCCCTATAGCGGGCGAAAACATCGTTTGTCGCCGCTAAATACGCGGCAAGGAGGAAATATTATGGTAACTAGACTTTGGATTGTAGTAATGATGTTGGCGCTTTTATGCGCCGGAACTACGGCGTTCGCTGGTCCCAATGCTGGGACACAAGTTCCGACTGGTAATCCGGTGGTGGCAACACCTCCGGCACAGCCAGCAGCAGTGCCAGCGTCAGCCATGCCAAAAGCGGCGATGTCTTCGGATGGTGACTATGATGTCATCACCAAGCGTGCCGCGGAGGTTCCCGGACTTCAGAGACAGATTGCTGAATTGCAAGGTCAGCTTGAAAGCTGCAAAAAGGCAAACAGGCAAGATATCAGTCGCAAAAACTGGACTGGTATTAAGAACCGCCAATCTCAGATGGCTGGAATTCGTGGTAGGATTGCTTCCCTAGAGGGGCGAGTCGCACAACTTGAGAGAGATGTGCGATATCTGAAGGCAAACCCACTTGGTGGAACCAAAGAAAGCCATGTCAAGGTAAACAAGTGGCTCCAAGGGAACGGCTACCGGACACAGGGTCAGAATGACAAGAGATATCTGACAAAGGAAGAGTTTGCCGCCTATGTGAACGCGGGAACGGTTCCAACGGTCCCTGTTCCTGGGGCAACTCAACCTAGTCCGGCTCCTGCCCCGCAGGTACCCGGAGTTACTCCGCCCGCTACCGCTGTTCCTGTGCCAGAGGCCACTCCTCCGGCAACGACAGAGCCGACTCCTGAAGTTACACCTGAAACGGCTCCAGAGACGACAGAGGAACCGGAAGCAGCCCCAGAGACTGAAGAGCCTGCTCCTACGGAAGAGCAAGAAGTTACACCTTGGTGGATGACCACCAGCTGGCTGATAGTCTGGGCAGCTATCATAATCATCTTGTTCATAGTGGCTTGGTACTTCTTGCGTAGAAGACAGCCACAGGAACCTGATGAAAACCATCACCCATAACGAGAACACCAAGCGTTATCGATTTTCGGTCAAGATCGTCCTCACCCCCTTCGCGGGGGTGGGGATTTTTTTATTGAGTTTGACAAAATTGATAATAATGATATACTAAACCACAATTTGAGAGATATTTTCTCAAACGTATTTTGACAACAAGGCGGTGATCTTAGTGACAGAGAAACAAGAGCATTTTTCTGATGGCGGTTGGTTGGGACCATTATTTGGAGAGAGAACTGGTCATTCTGAAACAGATGAACATGGCAATAAAACTGATTTTGACAATCGAGGGGAGATAGTTGGCCGTAGTTCGCGGTCTGGTAGTATCGAGACTCATTATACGGGAGCGGCTGGTGGCTTTAGTAGTTTGTTTGACACAGACAGAGCTGGTCATACTGTCCATGGCTCTAGTAAATCAGTTAGCTATGATAACAGTGGTAAGTCGACTGGAAGTAGTGTGCAATCTGGGTCAAAGATTGACCGTTTTGATTCAAAGGGAAATCGAGTTGGGTACAGTATTCTTTCAAGCAATCCAGCTAACGAAAGAGAATTTTCATCAAGTTATGATCATAAACCATCGGATAGCATAAGCAACAAATCTTCTGTTCCAACAAGCGGGGCAGGAAGTGGCGGCGGTGGAGGAGGTTGTAGTTCTGATGATAATTCTGATGGTTGGGTTGACTATGATGAAGCCTATGATAAAGGATCAGAAGACGGGAAAAAGGCTGGACTGGCTGATAAAGATGACCGACAAAGGAGAGGATGGAAGCAGTTCTATGATGATTCGGGCTTTTGTGACACTGATGGCTACGAAGAAGGTTTTCAAGAGACATACAATGAAACACTAGGTCGATCGAAGGGTGTGATCATGGTTAGAACTGAACCCAAGGTTCAAGAAATCGAGCAACAACCAAGAATTATAGTTGGTAGCAAATTGCCTGATCAAAGTAAAATCAAAAATGAGCAATTTAATCAAGGATTTGATGATGGGCTTGTCGACAAACCTGTAAGGCTCTACACAAAAGCATATCTTAGAGGATATTGCCAGGGAATCACTAATCTTTGTGGTCAAAAACACAGCCTTTTTATGGAAGGTTGGCAAGATGGCAAGAGCAAAAGGATCCGTAGAATAGATAATAGAATATATAATGAGGGGTATGATATAGGATCGCAAAAATACGGAAGGGCATATGCTGATGGTCGCAGAGGGGTCCGAATTAAGGACAAGAGCCTGTCTTATATCACTGCCTACATTCGAGGTTTTAGGGATAACTATCGATTTGCTGTTGAACCATATGTCTATTTCAATCTTGGTTTAGGTTATAGGTATTACCAAGAGGAAACCTTGCCTCGTCTTGTTGTTTATCAGAGTGTGTCCAGTATGATGAACGGATTGCACCTAATTCCTTCAGGTAATCTTTCAGAGGAATTAGTTAAACGAGCGCTTAGGATGACGAAGCAACAGTTTCTGGAGAATGAAGATCGATTTATTCTAAGTACCATTCAATCTAGGAAACTTGTCCTGAAAAAAGGCTGGTTTAGAAAGGTTGAAAATGATCTGGTCACAAGAGCTTTACGTGCGGTTATGGACCAAGAAAGGCAGAAGCTAGAGCAGGTCAAACTCGATAGATCAAACACAAGCGAGAAGAAAAGGAGGCGCAGGGAGTAATAGCTAAAACCATTTACAAATTTGAGGTTCATGCACCAATATGACATAAAAGGCGGTGATACATCTTTGTAAACTCATGCGGGGCAGGCAAGCCCCGCTTTTATTTTGACATTTTGTTATGTTAGTATTTAATAAGAAACCTTTTGTGGTCAAATTTTTTATGTTATAATGCTAATATAATTATCCATTCTATACTATCGGAGGAGGAAAAGTGACTAATCGAAGAGGAGGCGAGTACCTAGCAGATGTTGGTTCTGATGACCAGCATAGACGACAAGGTGATCCTTTTGATATTGACTTTGCTCCAGGAGCATCAAACGAGCTAAGACAAGAATATGCTGATCATCAAGCAGAAATAGATAGAGAGCCAGCAGCTGTGCACGCTGCCTATAAGTCTATGGATGCAGATTGCAAGCTTGTTAGGGATCTGATTAGAAATAGACAGGGGATACGCAGCGCCTTGGCTGCAGGCGTGTCAGCTTGGAGAACTGCACCTATTACGAGAAACGCTGGAGTTCCAGGAGGTTCTGTTCCTCGTGAGGAGATCGAAGAGCATCCTGAAATTCCTGCAGAACAAGAGCAAGAACAAAGGCCTGCAAATTTTTGGGGTAGAACAAGAAACGCATTCCGCAATTTGCGAGAGGAAAATTTTGGACTACAGAGATCAAGAAATGTTATTCGTAATTTACAGCGTGAAAATTTTGGTTTTTTTGGTACATGGGATCATGCAAAGGAGAGCTGGTTTGGAAGAACTCTTTTTTCTATGGCAGTTGGAGCTGGCGTGCGAACTGGTCTAAGTGCCTTGCAAGTCAGTGGTGGGCCGCTCGGAGCTCTGGCCGGTATGGCGACTGGCGGTATATTTGGTTATGTAAGGGGTAAAAATCAGACTGAATCCGCAGCAACTTGGATGCATGAGCTTGGTATTACCAATCTAGACGAACAACAAATAAA
>Ga0209417_1005999_pt1 | contig 12851 bp, 11 predicted proteins | sample RifGroF2_FD_184002 | JGI IMG/M metagenome (GOLD analysis project Ga0209417, IMG submission 184002) | Groundwater microbial communities from Rifle, Colorado, USA - Groundwater F2 (SPAdes) (version 2) | ecosystem: Environmental > Aquatic > Deep subsurface > Groundwater | place: Rifle, Colorado... | reverse complement strand
TTTTAACGCCATTTTCAAGCGGGCATTTCATTATATCAATTCTGCTCTTAAACATTACCGCTGATAATTCGCTGAATTGATCCTTCAGAGTAAAATAGGCGTGACCTGTATATGATTTTTTAAAATTAGAGATTTCACCCTCCACCGCTACGCGCGCAAAACCTGATTCAATGAGGTTTTTTATATGGTAAGTTAATTCTGAAACGGTAAAAGTTTTTTGTTTATCATTCATTTTTTTCTTAATGCAAAAAAGAAATTGTAAGACCATCTGCTGAATAAGCCGCACCAGTCGAACAACCTGTCAAAAAAAATAATAGCAGAGAATATTACAGGATATTTATCAATGTATTTTGAACCGTAAAACATAGCTCCGCGTCTGATGCTGAAAATAATCCAGCCGCTGTTAGAATTTTTTTCCAATCGTCAAAAGATTTTAGGTTTGTATGGTCTTCTTCAGGTATATGAGTATAGATTTTTTCCCTGTATTCAAATTCTTTTTTTGTCTCTTCCTTGAATTTTTTGCCAATTCCCTTGAAAAGTTTTTTGCCTGCGAATTTTGCAAGTTCAAAACTTTTGTTTTCGGTGTTAGGAGTTGAAATTATCGCCGCGCCGTTTGGTTTAATAATTGAATGAAGAGAATTCAGAGCTTTTTCTGTATCAGCGAGATGTTCAAGAACTTCGGAACATATCACAATATCGAATAAATTTTTTTTTAAAGTAAGATTTTCAAGGCTTGACTGCATAAAATAAAATTTGTGTTCCTTATGAAGTTGACGGCGTTGTGAAGCTATACCAAGAAAATCGAGGTTAATGTCTATACCGTACCAGATAATATCATAATTTTTAAGAGTTGAAGAAAGTTTGAAAATATCATGACCAATCTGACAGCCTATGTCAGCAATACGAAAAATCTTTTTGTTTTCGTTAGCGGAATCCGCGGTAATTATTTTAAATACAAGTTTTTCAAGCGTTTCATATTTTTTCCACCAAAAATACTGGGTTGAATACGAATACTGAGAAGAACGCTCAAGGCCTTCATAATATGTTTTATTAAAATCGTCAAGGTTACGAATATCCATAATAATAAGTTAAAAGTCTAGGGTCATAGGTCTTATCCCGATTACAATGTAAAAAGGTTATCGGGAGCTGGTTATCGGATTTGAAATATTTATTTTTAATACGATAACTGGTAACCGGTAACCGATAACAGGCGCAAAGTCACTTAAATCATTTTCCCGAAAAGCGTCCAGCTTTTAGATGACTCTATCTGCGTATCGCAGAATTCACCCATCAATTTCTCACTGCCTGGAAAAATAACGATTTTATTATGTTCTGTCCTTCCTGTCAAGCAATTCTTATCTTTCGGGCTGACATTTTCAACAAGCGTTTTTACTTTTCGTCCGATATAATTTTTATTGAATTTTTCAGAAATTTCAACCTGAAGGTTAAGCGCTATTTTATGACGCTCTTCTATAATTTTCTGAGGAAGTTCATCTTTGAATTCAGCTGCGGCTGTTCCCTTCCTTCGCGAATATTTAAAAATAAAAGCGCTGCTGAAATTAACTGCGCGCATAAGACTCAAAGTATCTTCAAAATCCGATTCTGTTTCACCCGGAAATCCTATTATAATATCAGTTGTAAGCGCCATATCCGGCATTTTCTTTAAAAGTTTTTCAGTTATGCCGAGATAATGTTCACGAGTGTATTTTCTATTCATTTTAGTTAGAATTCGAGTTGAGCCTGATTGCGCCGGAAGATGCAGATGCCTGCAGATTTTTTCAGACCCGGCCATAACGTTAATAAGTTCATCGGATAAATCCTTGGGATGGGAAGTAACGAATCTTAACCAAAAATTCTGCGGCAGATTTGATATTCTTTTCAGAAGTTCAGGAAATGAAATTTTATCTCCCAGATCATTTCCATACGAATTTACATTTTGACCGAGGAGATTAATTTCTTTATAATTTTTAGAAATAAGTTGCTTGATTTCAATTTCAATATCTTCCGGCAGCCTGCTTTTTTCTCTGCCGCGAACATATGGAACAATACAGTATGAACAGAAATTATCGCAGCCGCTTATGATAGAAACCCACGCCTGAGTATTGTTGAAACGGATATGCGGAGTGCTGCTTGTAAGCATACCTGCGTTTCCGGAAACCATCGCAATTTTTTTTTTATCCTGTGTAAGTTCAAAGAGTATTTCGTCAATCCTGAAGATATCAGCAGGCCCTACAACAAAATCAAGGTGTTTAATTTTATCAAGAAGCGCAGAGCCATGTTCCTGAGCTACGCATCCGCTGATTCCAATAAGCAGTTCAGGGTTTGAGTCTTTAAAACTTTTAAGTTCTCCAATTCTTCCGAGTATTCTATTTTCCGCGTTTTGCCGCACAGCGCAGGTGTTTAATATTATAACATCAGGGTCATCAATCAATTCCGTATATATACTAAAACCTGTTCTTTGAAGCAGGCCGGCTATAATTTCTGAGTCGTGTTTGTTCATCTGACAACCGTATGTCAGTATCACTGCATTTTTACTTTTCATTTTCAGCATTTTATATTTTTCCAGTGAAAAATGCAATAAACATTTTTATATTGCTAAAATTAAAAAATAAATATAAAATAAATATATGAATAGTTGCAAGGTTTTATTTTTGGAAAAAAATGAATTCAGCATAAAAGAAATCACTTCAATTAATTATGAATTTCCAATAGAATTTTCGTATTTGGTACCAGATGTGGTAGAAAGACTAAAGGATCAACAAGATTTAGAAAAAATATTTTACGACGGTAAACCTGATTTTTATTTTACTTTTATCGCTTTTTTGAATGAACAGTATTTGAATATCCTTGAACTCATTAAAGATTTAGGAATACCAATAGTCATTTGGCAGGTTGATGAACCGTCAATGATAAAAGATGAACACCAGCGCAATATGATTCTTCATGCCATTTCTTTATCGTCATTATATTGTATTAATTCACTTGAGTATGAGGATTTTTATAAAACTAATAAAATTCGTTATTTGTATCTTCCGGTTTATGGGTCGAATTTTTTTTTTAATGAGACGATAGCTTCTTCAAAAAATTTTAAATATGATTTTTCATTTGTCGGTTTATCTAACGATTACCGGAAGGACTATTTTGAGAGGCTCAAATCATATTTTAGCCCAGGATACAGTTCGGTTTTTGAAACTAATGTAAACTTCGGAGAATATAAGGAGATAATGTATTCAACTAAAATAAATTTATCATTCGGAGATGCGCATCCAACAGAAAATATAACCGGATGGTCGCCTACTGAAAGGCTTTTCAGAACGCCGCTGGCAGGTTCTTTTATACTGCATGATAGTCGAAAACATATCAGCGATTTACTGAACGAAGGGACTGAATGCGTTACATTTAACAGTTTTTCAGATTGCGTTGAAAAAATTAAATTTTACATGGAAAATGAAGAAGAAAGAAATAAGATAATTGTTACGGCTCGAAAAAGAATATTAAAGGAGCATATGATTCAACATAGATTTATTGCCATAATTAATAAACTCAGAGAATTAAATATAGCTCATATTTGTTAGGAAAAATATTATGTCCGAAAGTATAAAAAAAATTGCTGCGGTTTATTGTGTGTTTGAAGACAGGATATATTTAGAATATTCTCTTAAAACTATACTTGGTTTTGCTCATAAAATAATTATTTCAATAAACCATAAAGCCTGGCAGAGCGGAGAACCATTAACCTCAAGATATTATGATTATCTACAGGAGCTAAGTCGTAAAAATAGAAAAATCGAAATTTACAAGCGCTATATAAAAAATCAGGCAGCTCAGAGAAATTACGAGCTTGAATGCCTTAAAAAGCAAGGTTATGATTACTGTTTTATTATAGATGCCGATGAATTCTATACACCGGAACATCTTCGTAATATCAAAAAAATAATTTATAGCAGACCTGATATAGGATTGTTTAAAATTTACTGGCGCAACTATTGGCATAGTTTCAGATATACAATAGAGCCTGACGAACCTTCAGAACCTGTTTGCTGCATTAAGATTGGAGCCGCTGATTTCAAAATTTCGAGATATGCTGAAATAACGGATGAATCATATAATTTATATACTTTTACAAAAGATGAAGCATTCTGCCATCATTTTTCTTATGCGCTTTCAAATAACGAAATATTAAGGAAAATACGTAGATTTTCTGCTTCATTTGAAATATTGCCGGATTGGTTTTCAAATGTCTGGCTTGAGTGGGAAAAAGATCATTTAAAACAGGATTTACATCCTGTTCATCCATGGCATTATAAAAAAACCGTCGAAAATAGTGTTTCCGCTCTACCACAAACTCTACAGGATCACCCCTTTTCAAATATGGAAATAATTGAAGATATTCCATATAAGTATTCCGGATATAAAGCTGAAACAATTAATTCGCTATTAGAAAGTATAAAGGAAAAGGTCCGGCGATATAGAATTTCAAAAATATTTATTATAGGCCCTGATATTTACAATTCCGAATTTATTCAATTTATAGAATCTTTAAAATATCATTTTGAATATTTAGGGATTGATGCGTACATTTATAGTATCATAGATATGAAAATTTACTTTAACTTAAGGAATGGAACAAAATATAATTTATTTTTGCAATGCGACGATATGAATTTTCTACTAAGCCATCTCCAGACTGAGTTACTTAAATTTTCGCCAGACATAGTAATTGATTTTTTTGGCGCAGCTGATTTTTTAAATTCATCCATAAAAAAGTATATAAATCCTATTTCAGTATTCTGGTTTTTAAATTCATTTCAAAATTCTTCGCATATTTGGGTGAAAACTTTAAAAAAATATGATTTTCATTTTACGCGCGTATCGGATTTTCCAGAACAACTTGTAAATTCAGGCATGCATAATGATTTTAAAAATATTCATTTCGGTTGTCCTGTTGATATAGTGAATCCTGCTTTTGATATTTCAAAAAATATTGATATTTGTTTTATTGGCGATTATTCAGATGAACGTATGAATGTATTAAAGGGATTGCAAGAATATTCGATTAAAGTTTATGGAAGATTCTGGGAAAAGTCGAATCTTGAAAATATTAGTTTGATTACTTATTCCGATGATATTAAAAATCTTGTCAATGTTTGTAATAGTAGTAAAATTGTTATTTGTCATCAAAATGGAATTCAAGACATTGAAAGATTTTTTTTGATTGGCGGAACTAATACAGTAATGCTCACAAATTTTTCTACATTTTTACCTGTGAAAAATTGCTGTGTCGCTGAAGAATGTTTGTTTTCAAGTTATGATGAATTGAAAAATAAACTGGATTTTTATATGTCAGCAGAAAAGGATGAACTTTTAAGACCTACCGCTTTAGTCAATAATAAAATATTTTCTGAATTCACCATGTTCCATACGGTTGATTTTATAATTGATTCATTGATATAGTGTATTAATTTATTAATTTTTTTATAAATCTATGCTCGAAAAAATGAATACGTTCGGCGCGGAAAAAAAGCCGTTTATTTTTATAATAGATTACGCTATAAAAAAAATTGTAGTAATTCCATTTGAAGAAGCGGAAAACAGTAGAGTGTACTTCGATATAAATGGAATTAAAAATTATACAGAACCAGGATTATCGCCCAAACGAATTGAAATGGAAAAAAATCCTGTTTCATTTGATACTTATAAAAAATCATTTGATATTGTTCAAAGTCATCTTGAACTTGGCGACTCTTATCTTGTGAATTTGACGTTTCCGACAGAAATAAAAATCAATATGGCGTTGAAAGGAATATTTTACCGCAGCGCTGCTCGATATAAATTATTTTATAAAGATTTATTCACGGTTTTTTCGCCTGAAACATTTGTTAAAATACGGAACGGAATCATATATTCATATCCGATGAAAGGTACAATAAACGCGGGTATTTACGCTGCGGAACAAATTTTACTGAATGATGAAAAAGAAATAGCTGAACATATAACGATAGTTGATTTAATACGGAATGACTTAAATATGGTTGCACGGAATATACGAGTTACGAGATTTAGATATATAGAAAAGATAAAAACAAATTACTGCAATCTTTTACAGGTAAGTTCAGAAATATGTGGAGAACTTGACAGAGACTATCATAAAAAAATCGGTGATATAATTTGCAGGCTTCTGCCTGCTGGTTCAATAACAGGCGCTCCGAAAAAAAGCACGATAAATATAATTGAAAAAGCCGAAATTTACGACCGTGGATTTTATACTGGAATATTCGGATATTTTGACGGAATGAATCTTGATAGCGCTGTTATGATAAGGTTTATAGAGAAAAATAAAGAAAAATATATATTTAAAAGCGGCGGCGGCATTACAATTTACAGCGATCCAATGGCTGAATACAGGGAGATGATCGATAAAGTTTATGCGCAGATTAATTGAAACTTTGAAGATTGAAAATGGAATTCCGCAAAATATTGAACTTCATGAAGAGCGTATGAACGCGGCTCGCAGGAATTTATGGGAATTAGAAGACAAACTTTCAATAACCAAAAAAATTAAAATTCCGGCATCCTGCGTCGCTGGAACTGTAAAATGCAGGATAATTTATTCAGATATTATTCATTCAATCGAATATGAAAACTATATAATCAGAAATATAAAAAAACTTAAAATAGTGAGTTCTGATTCTATAGAATATAAATATAAATGGCAGAACCGTTCTGAAATAAATAATTTGTTTGAGCAGCGCGGGGATTGCGATGACATCATAATTTTAAAAAACAATATGATTACTGACTCTTCTTTTGCAAACCTTGTATTTTACGACGGCTTTAGTTACTTAACACCAGAACATCCGCTGTTAAAAGGCATTCGCCGTCAAAAACTTCTTAACGATGGAAAAATCAAGACCGGCATTATAACTCTTGAAAATATTTTTGATTTCAAAAAAATTTTTTTAATAAATGCAATGATAGATATTGACTGTCTTGAAATTAAAACAGGGGATGTTTATTTAAAGTAATCAGCATTTTCAGTTGAAAATATTACCGATAGACTAAATCATGAAAATAAATATCTTTGCGCTGCCGCAAGTTCAGCGGTGAACAAAAAAACAAACTACAATTTATTTATAGCGTTGATCCATAAAATTCCGACTTTTTCGGAATTCAGCGATTCGAAAATAAGTTTTTGTTCGCTTATAATTTTATTTTTAAAATTTATATCAGTAATAATTTTATGTGTTTGTTTTATGAAATTGCTATGTGAAGAATCATATACTAAAGTTTCAATATTGTTAAGAGTTTCCGGAATAGCTGCATTCGCGTAAGCAACTATGGGAATATTATGATTCATAGATTCTATCATAGGCATACAGAAGCCTTCGTGAAGAGAAGTAGAAACATAAACATCTGCATTAGCATAAAAATAGTTTCTTTCCGTATTTGACAGCATACCGGTAAAATAGATATTTTTAATACCATGAGCATTTATATAGTCCAAACAAATATTATAATACGAATGAAATAAATTTACATCACCGATAAAAAATAGTTTGTAATTATGGTTCGGATATTCTATTGTTAATTTTTTGAAAATTTTAATTAGTTCAAATTGATTTTTATGAGGCAGGATCCTGCCTACGTTTATCAGGAAAATGTCGTTTTTATTTTTAGTAAAATTATTACAATTCGACAATTTAGAATAATCCACAAAATCAAACAGAATCGGTATAACAGAAATATTAGTAAAATCCATACTCATTAATTTCAATTTTGAAAAATTCGAGACTGAAATAATATTTTCGTTTTTTTTTACTAAACTCTGGAAATTTTCATCATCTTCAAGCAGGCCGGTATAAATCTTTTGATCATAATTTTTATAATAAACCGCCGGTGTAACGTTATGATAATAAATGATCATTCGATTGGATAATTTATAAATTTTTTTAAAAAAATCGCACATTCCAGCATAATGATATATTATAATATCATTTTTATTTATTTTATAGTCGCTGAATTGAAAAATTGAATCTTTAGTTTCTAAAAAATTTTGTTCAGTAATAATAGCGCAGTTAAATCCTCTTTTATTGAAAAATTTTTTTTGGAAAATAATACTATTTGAAATACTGTCATTAACATGCAAAACAGGACTGAATAATAAAATTTTTTTTTTAGCAAATAATAAATTATAAATTTTTTTCATAAAATCATTAGAATAAAAATCTATTATATCAAAAAAATAATTTTTGACGATTAATCAGATCTAATGGAAGCTGCATATCAGCTCCATATTTTTTATCCCGCCATTGATAGTACTTGATAAAAATTCTTTCAATTGTAATTACTAATTTATCGGTAATCGAAGAATTATTTTTAAAAAAATTCACTACTGGATCGGAAATCAGAAATTTAACCATAAAAACCGGCAGCAACCCGGCAATTTTCTTAGTATTTTTTTGGCCCATAAGACAAAGGATTAAATTCAAATATTTATTACTGTTAAATGATTTCAAGCGCGTGAATCTGTAATATATTGTGTCTTGAATAATTCCTGTAGAATCAAAACCTTTCAGTTTTTTTAAAGCATATCTGTAAAGCGGAGTATCCGGCATAAATGTAAGAGTATTCAAAGACAAGTAAAATGGCGGCTTGAATTTCATTATTATGTTAATAGAGTCTTTAATATCTTCAGTGTCTTCAAAGGGATTTAAAATAATAAAATCAAATTTGAACATCATTCTGTCTTTATATTTCTCAGCGATATGATTTATTTTTTCGATTACCGAATCGTCGACGTATCTGCGGCAGTATAATTTTGAAATTTTTTTACTGCCGGTCTGAATTCCCACAAATATTTGAAACAGTCCGGCATTGACAAGATGACTAACTTTTTCTTCTGTTATATTAAAAGGTATACCAAGTATAAAAAACGGTTTTTTTATATATTTTTTCCATAGTTCCGAGAATTCAATGATTTCGCTTTCACTTCTATAAAAAAAGTCATCGTCCTGTAGCCATATATATTCAATGTTATCAAATTGCTTTAAAATATTCTTTATAAATTCAATTGAATATTTCACTGAATGGAATCGCACGTTTGAAAAACCGGTCAGTTTTTTAATTCTATTATTATGGCAGTATGAGCAATTAAAGGGGCATCCGCGGTCAGTAAGAAACGAAAACATGGGCGCGTGAAAAATCCTGTCGTTTTCAAGCGGAATCAATCTATTATTTTCAAGTAAAAAATGATTTTCGCCTGAATAATCAGGCGCTTCAAGTTCATCAAGATTTTTGATTGCGGTTCGCGAAAAATTTGAGCTAATTTGATTATTTGAGTTTTTAAACCATAAATTTTCCACTTCAGTAAAATTATTGTTTTGAATTGCCTTTGCGAAAGAAAGAATCATTTTTTCACCCTCGCCAACACAGATATAATCAAAATGTTCAATCGCTTCACGAGGTGATAACGATGGATACAGGCCGCCGAGCAATACTGGTATATTCAAACAATCTAATATTTTTTTTAAATTTACAGCTCTTTCTTTATATACAGTCATTGATGAAATACCTATAAAAATAGAGTCTCTGCAAATATCTATTATTTTCAATATGGTCTCATTTTCATATTTTTCAGCGTGAGGCAAGAAAATAAGATTAGTATTGTATTTTTCTTTTTTCAGGGTTGACGAAAGATAGCGTATTCCGTAATGTCCCCAGCCATTATCAACTGAAATTAGAGTAATTTTATTTGAATTTTTCATTTTTGCGCCAGTAAAAAATTTTTTGATAAAAGATAATTTTAGCATATAAAACTATTTATAGCAATAATTATTTAACAGTAATTAATGAAAATCCCGCATGATGAAATTTTAAAACTAATTATGACGGCGCATACATATATATATTGTTTATTTGATAAACGCTTGCTGAATAAAAACATGGTTAAACTAACTTCACCCAATATAAAAATAACCAAGATTTTAATCTTAAGATTAATAAATCCAATCAAACTAAAAATATAAATGTGGGTCCTAAAAAAAGTTTGCTTAGTAAAATATCGGTTTTTATTTGACAAACCTCCCAAAATAAATATAATTACTCAATTTGAATGAAATATAAAAGGCGGAGGAAAAAATGCTTGGCGACGAACAAAAATTTTCGCGCGCAGACAGAGTAGCTGGAGCTATTAAGCGCGAAGTGTCAAATATATTGCAGAACAAGATTAAAGAAACCGAGAGCGGTTTTATTACTGTCAGCCGGGTGGGGATGTCTAAAGATCTGCGCATAGCAAATATACATGTAAGCATATTTGGAAATCCGCAGGAACAGAAAAAAGCCATTGACCGGCTCAATGCAAATGAGACAAAATATTATATTCGTGGACTTATAGGGAAAAAAATTGTTTTAAAATATTTGCCTGACATAAAATTTTTTCTTGATGAATCTCTTGATTATACCGAACATATGACCAAAGTAATTAAGGAGATTAAGAATGCCGATCGGTTAAAAATAAACACTGGCTTTAATTTTACGGAAGATGAAGCTGAAATTTGCCGTAAAATAAACGAGAAAATATTATCATCTGAAAAAATACTGTTGACCTCCCATGCAAAAATTGATGGCGACGCTTTCGGAAGCGTTATGGCTATGAATAATTATCTGACAGAAATCGGAAAAAAAACTATTGTTGCATTTGACGGAGGTTGCCCTAATTATCTTCAATGGCTTCCTGACAGCGGTTTGATAGAAGAAAATAAAATTGTTTTGACAGATAAAAAGTTTGATCTCATAATCTGCATTGATTCTAATTACGATAAAAGATCGGGATTTCCTTATGAAATGCTGAAAGACGGGATTGATAATGAAAATATTATAATAATAGACCACCATCAGGAAACGGAAAAATCTGAAGTTCCGTTAAAGCTCGTTAGAAGCGAGGCCTCGTCATCAGGCGAATTGATGTATAACTTTTTCAGAGCATGCAATATTGAACTGAATAATAAAACGGCATTATATCTTTACATTGCAATAGTAACAGATACCTGGCTTTTCAGTCAGGAAAATACAAGCGCGAGCGTTATGGCTGTAGCAGCCGAGCTATTAAAATTTGAATCCGTAAAACCTTACTCAATTACATCAAAAATATTTGAAAATAAAAGTATAAATCAGATAAAATTGCTCGGAAAAATGATAGAAACTATAGAACTGGACGAAAAATACAAAATATCGTCAGCATATATTTCAAGCGCAATGTTCAAGGAAACCGCAACATCGGATTCAGATACGGAAGGATTTGTTAATACTGTACGATCTGTAAGAAATTCACGCATTGCTATTCTTATCAAGGAATTTTCTCCGGGAAAAATAAAAGTTAATATGCGCTCAAAAGACGAATACAATCTGCTGCCTGTTGCCATGAAATTTGGCGGAGGAGGACATAAAAAGGCCTGCGGATTTGAAAGTTTTAAAACAATTGAAGTAACTAAAAATGATTTACTGCAAGAATTAAGGAGCCGGATTGATGCTCAATGATTGCGGATTTATAGTTTATAAACAGCAGGGATATTCCTCTTTTGAAGCTGTCAAGGAAATACGGAAAAAATTTAAAGTAAAAAAAGCAGGACATACCGGAACTCTTGATATTCTTGCTGAAGGGGTGCTGGTGGTATGCGTTAATAATGCTACCCGCCTCGTGGAATATCTTACTGCCGAGGACAAGGATTACATTGTAATATTGAGGCTCGGTTATACTTCAGAGACGCTTGATAGGGATGGAGAGATAAAAAAGGTTCCAATTCCTGAAGATTTAACCGATGCAAAAATCAAAATCGCAATAATGTCATTTATGGGTGAAAGCAATCAAATTCCTCCGATGTACTCAGCAAAAAAAAAAAATGGTGTGCGCCTGTATTCTTTAGCGCGTAAGGGAATAGAAATCGAACGTGAGCCTGTGCGTATAAAAGTAAGTTTTTTACGTATTGATAAAATAACGCGTTACAACGATTGCATAGACGTTAAATTCGCTGTAACAGTAAGCAGCGGGACATATATACGTTCGTTATGTCAGGATATAAGCGCAAAGTTGAATACATTCGGAATGATGTATGATTTATGCAGGGCGCGCGCAGGTAAATTTTCTATAGAACAGGCAAAAAAAATTTCGGAATTAACATATGACGACGCAGTTCCAATGTCTAAACTTGCGGATATTGAAACATTGGAAATCCCGCTTACAGCAGTGGAAAGATTTATGAACGGCGGATTGCTTAAAGATTCTGATATCGAAAACACTGATATTGATGTTTTTTCAGGAAAAAATGTTCTTATAAAAAGTAAAGGAGATATTATCATAGGTATTGCACAGGTCACCAATGATAAATATCGAAGAATATTGCCTAAAAAAGTTTTTAAATCCAGCTAATGATAATCAACAACATATTCCCGGAAAAAAAATTTGAATTTAAAACGGTATTTACAGCAGGAGTTTTTGACGGCCTCCATCTCGGTCACCAAAAACTTTTGAACCAGATGAATTGCATTGCCGCTGAAAAATCGCTTAAACGGGTAGTATTATCTTTTACAGGCAATCCGAAAATAGCTTCAGCGGAGAATAAAAATGCGCCTCATGAATTCAAACTTTTGCAGGATGATATTAAAATCAAAAAGATGGAAGAATGGGCAGATATACTTTTTTTGATTGATTTTGATAAAAATTTTTCAGAATTAACGCCCGAAGATTTTATTGACGAAATACTTTTAAAAAAGCTTAATGTATCACATATAATCGCGGGTTACGATTTTAAATTCGGTAAAAATAAAAAAGGCGGAATTGAATTATTGAAAAATAA
>Ga0209417_1005996_pt1 | contig 12860 bp, 11 predicted proteins | sample RifGroF2_FD_184002 | JGI IMG/M metagenome (GOLD analysis project Ga0209417, IMG submission 184002) | Groundwater microbial communities from Rifle, Colorado, USA - Groundwater F2 (SPAdes) (version 2) | ecosystem: Environmental > Aquatic > Deep subsurface > Groundwater | place: Rifle, Colorado... | reverse complement strand
TTCATCCATCTGCTTTTCGGTAAAGTGATACATCGCCATCCTCCATTTTTACAGAATGGCATAATATAATTGTTATATATTTGAATGCAAATTGGTATTAGGAGTCTTTTACACTTATTCAATCTCTCCAACTTTCGGGGCCAGGCGCATAATTCAACTTTTCCAGATGAAAAGTAAATTTCATCACTTTTATTCTTATAGGTTAATTCTTTTTTGCTTCTTTGAGTTTTTCGTATTCGGGCATTTTCTTGTAGAAGTTGTCGAGTGGATAACAGCCCGAGATTATGCCTTTGCGCGGTGCTGTGGTGCAGTCGCTGAAAGTGCGGCAGATTCTATTTTTCTGTAAGGGGCGTCCTTCTATAATGTCGGAGACAATGTCCGGGTATGGGAGCACCATGCGTCCGATTGAGGCAAAGTCGGTCATGTTTTGCCTGACGAGTGCTTGAGTCACATTTCCCAGCCACTCCTGAAGATATGTATAGGCCGCGCCTATGAATATCATAGAGGGCTTCTTTTTCTTCAGTTCCGCGAGAGCGCTTATCTGTCTTGCGACACCGGCAAGCGGGTCTTCCGGCGGAAGGTAGCCGTCAGAGGGCGGGAACATTGCGGGGCGCTGGATATGCGGATTGTAGTAGGGGCTTCCGGCGGAGGTACAGATGAGTTTAACGCCGAGCTTTTCGAGCACATCGAGAAGCATGACTGTTTCGGTCATGTCTATTCCTAGTCCGCTGCCATCGCCGCCGAATGCGTAAGGGTAAATTTTGCCGTCGAAGCTTTCGGGGATTCCTACGTTGTCAGTACCCTTTTTAAACGGGACAAAATCGAACATGCTTATTCTCACTCCGATTTCGAGACGCGGCGACTGGCTTTTTATTCCTTCGATTATTTCACGCAGGAAGCGTGTTCTATTTTCAAAAGATCCTCCGTAGATTCCGGGCCTTTCAACTGCGCTGAGGAGTTCGTGTCCGAGGTAGCCGTGGCAGTGTTTGACGTCGACGAAATCAAAACCTGCCTTTTCTGCGAGTACGGCGGCCTTGATAAAGTCGTCTCGTATCTTTGAAATCTGCGAATCGGACAGTACCGGATAATCGCTGGAAAGGCCGAGCCGTCTGTCAAGGATTGGGTGACGGTAGGCTATTACGGGTTCGTGTTTACTGTTGTCGTGAGGTTTGGAGAAGCGTCCCGAGTGGGTTAGCTGCAAGCCGACATAAAGGTCATCACTTGTTTCGAATCGTTCTTTGTGGCTGGAGCAGAGCATCTCGCGCATTTCGGCTATTTCTGAAAGGGTAGCCTCTGAAATTCTGAGCTGTCCTGGATTGCTCATACCGTCATCGCGGGTGGCGGCGGCTTCGGCGCCCCAAATGAGTTTTGCCCCGCTTATGCCGAAGTTTTTCCAGCGTCTGCGGGTGAAGTCTGACGGGTGTCCGCCCGGGCAGTCCCAGCCTTCCATGGGCAGGACGCAGAAGCGGTTGCCGATAGTTTTTCCATTTATGGTGACTGTCTGTCTGAGCGGCGCGTTATCTCCTGTTTCGATTTTTTCATCTATTGGAATATTTAAATTTATTGATGAAGCGTAGTTGCTGAACTCGGATGCGGACTTGATTGAAGCCATTTTGCGATATTCGATGCTCATTTCAAAACCTCTTGTTTTTCTTTATATGAAGTATGATTAATTTGGTATCTTCGAGAGCCTGGTACTGGTGATCCTGGAGCGCGTCGAACTGGATTGCGTCGCCGGACGAGAGCTTGTGTTTTTCCCTAGGGAGCGAGAAGAGCAGTTTTCCTTCAAGAACCCAGCAGAGTTCGAAATCTTCTTTGTGAGCTTCCGGACGCGAAACTAAAGCCCCTGCCGGAGCGCTGGCGTAGAGGCATTTAACGTTTTCGTATTGAACTTCCCTGAACTTGAAGCCTCCCGACTTGTGGGATGTTTCGGAGGTTTTCTGGGCGGCGCGTGATTCCGCCAGCGAAAGAAGCTCCGAAGTCTGAAGGCTGAAGGCCCGCGCGAGGCGGCAGATGGTTTCAAGCGCCGCCGCCTGTTGTCCGTTTCTCTCCAGCTTTGATATTACCGCGGAGGACACTCCCGATCTCTCCGAAACATCGGCAATATTAAGGCCTTCTTTTTTTCTGAGTTCTCTTAGTATAGTAAAATCAAAAACCTTATCCAATTTAGTTTTTCCCTTGAAAAAGTTTCTCTTATAATATATAATCATATAAAATATATTGTCAACGAAAAAAATAAACTTTTTAAAAAGAGGTTGGAATATGAGAAACGCGGCACTGGTCACCGGTGGAGCGAGGGGAATAGGTCTGGGCATATCCGAGGCGCTCGCCAAAGGAGGCTTTGACCTTGCGATATGCGGGACTAAGGATGAGCGTGATGTTGCCGAGTCCGTTGATAAGTTGAGAGCTTTTGGGAAAGAGGTTCTTTATATAAAGTCCGACATATCCGAGACGGATGGTCGTGAGAAAATTATTTCTGAGATAAAATCGCGCTTTGGGAAACTCAATCTGCTCGTAAATAATGCCGGGGTCGCGCCTTCAAAGCGAGTCGATATCCTTGATGCCGATGAGGAGAGTTTTGACAGGCTGATTAATATAAATCTTAAAGGCCCTTATTTCCTGACCCGGCTTGCCGCCGCGTGGATGGTGGAGCAGAAGGGAGCAGAACCCTCATTTCAGGGCATGATTATAAATATCAGCTCGGTATCGTCGGACGCAGCCTCGGTGAATCGCGGTGATTACTGTATATCCAAAGCGGGAATCAGCATGGCGACAAAGCTATGGGCCGTGCGCATGTCTGAATTCGATATACCCGTCTACGAAATAAGACCTGGTATAATAATGACCGAAATGACCTCAGGCGTAAAAGAGAAATATGATAATCTTATCGCGAACGGTATCACGCTTCAGAAGCGCTGGGGCTTTCCCGAGGATATCGGAAGGGCGGTAGCCATGCTCGCCAGGGGCGATATGGCATATTCCACCGGAAGCGTATTCAATATCGACGGCGGGCTTACAGTAAGCAGGTTCTGAAAGGGCAGGGGCTTATGAAAAACGAAATAATCGAAGATTGCGGATTCAGCGTAAATGTTCATCGCCTTCATACGCTTGTTATCGGCAGCGGAGCGGCGGGGCTAAATACAGCAATACAGCTCAAGCGGAACGGAATAGAAGATATCGCAATCATTACCGAGGGATTGAACTGCGGGACGTCTATCAATACAGGGAGCGATAAACAGACTTATTACAAATTGAGCCTTTGCGGACGCGAAGAGGATTCCCCGCGTAAGCTTGCCGAGTCGCTCTTTTCTTCCGGCGGAATGAATGGAGACACCGCACTTGCCGAGGCTGCTGTCTCCGCCAGGGCCTTTTTAAATCTTGTGAATCTCGGCGTGAAGTTTCCGCAAGACAGCTTCGGCCAGTTCCCCGGATATAAGACCGACCATGACCCGCGCCAGCGCGCGACTTCGACGGGACCCTATACTTCGCGGGATATGTGTTTGGCTCTAATCAAAGAAATAAAGCTTTTAAATATAACGGTACACGAAAAACGCGTGGCTGTTTCTCTCCTTGTGAGGGAAAAGACGGTTTATGGCGCAATAGTTTTCAATATTGAGGGTGAGGGGGCTTTCGAGATATACCTTGCTTCGAATGTAATCCTTGCGACAGGCGGCCCCGGCGGGCTTTACAGTGACAGTGTCTATCCGGAAATTCATACGGGCGCGATAGGCCTTGCCCTGCTTGAAGGGGCTGCGGCGCACAATCTTCAGGAATCCCAGTTCGGACTTGCATCAATCAAATTCAGGTGGAATGTATCGGGAACTTACATGCAGGTACTTCCACGTTTCATAAGTACTGAAGCGGACGGGGTCAGCGGTCCGCGGGAGTTTCTTGCCGACTATATAAAGGACGCCGGGCATTTGAATACTCTCATTTTTCTCAAGGGCTACCAATGGCCCTTTGACGCGCAGAAGGTGGAGAGCGGTTCCTCCATCATTGATATTCTGGTGTACATAGAGACAAAGATTAAGAAACGCCGAGTCTTCCTTGATTACAGAAGAGACTCAGTGGCTCTCGATTTTTCATTGCTCGGAGACGAGGCCCGTTCTTATCTCGAAAAATCCGATGCACTTGTTCCTTGTCCACTCGAACGGTTAAGAAAAATGAATCCGCAGGCAATAGACCTTTATCTGGAGCACGGAATCAATCTGGAAAAAGAACCGCTCGAGATAGCCGTATGCGCACAGCATAACAACGGCGGACTGGCCGTAAACGGATGGTGGGAATCGACAAATATAAAGCATCTTTTCGCGGCAGGCGAAACCGCAGGCACTCACGGAGTTTGCCGTCCGGGCGGTTCTGCGCTCAACTCAGGACAAGTCGCAGGCTTCCGGATTGCCGAATTTATTGCCGCGAGATACCATGAGTCCGTAGAATGCGGGCCGCCGCGTGAGGCGCTTGAGAAGCTGCGCATATTCAGCGGATATTTGAATAAATCAGGACGCGACTGGAAAAAAGTGCGTTCGGAATTTCAGGAAAGAATGTCGGAGAATGCCGCGCATTTAAGGAGAAAAGAAAATCTGGAGTCCGCAGCGAGCGAAGCGTTTACTCAGTATAAAAAAGTTGTTGCGGAAGGCCAGTCATTTGCCAATGCTGCAGAAGCCGCTGAGGCGCTTAGAAATATTCAGCTATGTTTCGCGCACTATGTATATCTTGAAGGTATCAGGCACTCATTGTTAAGCGGAACCGGGAGTAGGGGCTCCGCGCTTGTTCTCGATGAAAAGGGTACACAAATTCATGAATCGCTTGGGGCCGAATGGCGCTTTGTTCCTGAAAATCCTGAGCTCAGGGAAATGCTTCTTGAAACGGAATTTGAGGAGACTTCCGGCGATATTCTTAACCGCTGGATAAAAAGGAGGGAGATACCGGACGAAGATCTATGGTTTGAAAAAGCTTGGTCAGCCTTCCTGAAAAAAGATATATACGGTATAACTTGAAAAAGCAATGCGGCACGAATATTTTGTATATTCATAATATAATAGGAGAGGAGAGGAAAGATTATGAAATATACAGTCATCCTGTGGGGGCTATTGGTCGTAATGTTCGTCTTAACAGGTTGTGAAAGCGCATACGATGTAATGGATTCTGATCCTGCGCCAGTTACAAGTTTTTTGCCCAATCATCAGCTGCTCAGAGCGCAGAAAGCGTCATTCCCCTTCCACCGTTTTTGGTATGACAGGAATGTCGACTGGAACCGCTTCACCAAGGTCAAGGTAGAACCAGTGGACATTTCCTATATGCTTGCCAATACGTGGTGGCAGCAGATCAATCCCGGCAAGATAGGCAGTATGAGAAATGACGCCGTACAGATTGCGTCTTTCATGCAGAACGCCTTCGTCAACGCCGTGCAGCAGGACCCGCTTTGCAATCTTCGCATTACCGATACGGTCGATAGCCACACAATCGTAGTTCGCCTCGCTCTTGTCCAGCTCGTCCCTACCAAGGCATATCTTGATGCCGCAGGAACAGTAGCAGGGCTCCTTATCCCCGGCGCAAGCCTCGTCAATATATTGAATCACGGTTCCGTTGCCATGGAGGGAATGCTCATAGACGGCGGCGACAATCACATCGTGGCAATGTTCACCGACAGAGGAACGGACGAAAGCGCAATCATTGATATCGAAGGGCTTACCTGGTACGGGCACGCCAAGGATATCATAAAGAATTGGGCGGGAGAATTCGCTGAACTTTCAGAAACCCATGACCCGGCTAAGCTTAAGAGACCTTTTCCTTTTACATTAATATCCATATAATCAGGGAGTAAATAAGTATCATGACTAGAATAACCCCGGCCCTATTGTTGACTTTTTTCCTCGCGGCTTCAATCAATGCGCAGGATAAACTCAGAATGTTGCTTCCCCCCCAAATATACGCCGTGACCGGACAGGAGGTAAATGTATATTTCGACAATGTCATACTGACTTCCAATTGCAGGAATTTTATTTTCGATGTAAACTGCCCGAAGGGACGTCAGGATTCTATACGGTGGCGCATGGTGCCTAAGGATTCCGATGTCGGTAGAATCCCCTTTGAATTGAATATTCTGGATTCTGAAAATAAAAAAATCTCGCAGGCAAAATCCGAAATAATCATCGTCTCCCGAAATGCCGGCGCGGGGAAAGAATTCTCTATCCTTATAGTCGGGGACAGTCTTACCGATGCGTCCGTATATCCCAATGAACTCAAAAAACTCCTTCAGGAAAGTGGAAACCCCAATGTGAAGTTCATCGGAAGCCACGCAGGACACGGGCAGACAATTGACGAAACACATGTTCCGCACGAAGGGCGCGGCGGCTGGACATGGAATAGTTTTTGTAAAATGTATGATACGTCTAAAAACGACTACAGGTCAAAGAGCCCATTCCTTTTCCTCGATGAAAAAGGCAAGCCTGTCCTTGATTTTAAAAAATACTTGGACCAATATAACGGTGGCAATGCACCCGATTTTATTACAGTTTTTCTCGGGACAAATGACGTTTTTAGCTGTAATGACGCTTCAATCGATAAAAAGATTGATGATATATTCGGTTATGCCGATATTCTGATAAGCGAATTCAGAAAAGCGGCCCCGCAGTGCCGGATAGGGCTTATCACGGCTCTCCCGCCATCCGCCTCCCAGGACGCTTTCGGCGAAAACTATGCTTGCGGGCAGACCCGCTGGCAGTTCAGGAGAAACCAGCACAGGTTACTCGAAAGACTCTATCAGAAGTTCGCGAACTCCAAGGACAATATTTCCATAATTCCGGCATATCTTAACATAGATTGCGAGAATAATTACCCGGTAAAGGGCGGTACAGCAAACGAGAGAAGCAAACGTGCCATATCAAGGGCCAGCAATGGCGTACATCCTTCGGTTGAAGGGTATTTTCAGATAGCCGATTCACTCTTTTCATGGCTTAAATATAAATTGTCGGAGAAGAACTAATCTTGTTGTGTAAAGTTGTAATATTCGAACAGGCAGGACATTGCGGCAAGAGCCGGTATCCTTTTCCGCCCGAAAATTGCCGCGGATAAAAGTAGATGGCTGAAATGAACTTGAAAAATGTTCGCAAGCAGTTAATGTTATTTCTATAAATTGAGAGCTTGGTGGTGAACTTGTATGAGTAATGAGGTTGATACTTCAACAACTAAAATCATGGATAAAAAAGGCCAGGTACAGACAAAAATACTGGTCGTTGACGATGATAATACGATAAGGGATATGCTTAAAGATATTCTTGAGCGCGAAAAATACCTTGTCGATGTGTCCGAAAGCAGCGGCGATGCCCTCGAAAAACTGATAGACTATAAATACAACCTCCTCCTTCTCGATGCTAATCTGCCCGGCATATCAGGCTTCGAACTTCTGAAATATTGCAAAAAACATCACCCGCTTATGGAAATAATAATGATAACCGGCAACCCCGAGTTGGATGACGCTATATCGACAGTTAAGGATGGAGCTTTCGACTATATAGCGAAGCCTTTTTCGATAGAAAAGCTCACAAAGAGGATTAAGGAGGCAATAGCTCACCAGAAGGCACAGCTGATACAGAGCCTCTCTTCTAGCGGCGGAAGTATATTCTCGAAAACAGGCGCACCTCAGATACCGCTGCCCGATTACAAAGTACTGAAGACTCTCGGCGCCGGAACAATGGGAATCGTCTTCCTCGTCGAAAAGGCAGGACAGCGATTCGCTCTCAAAATACTCAGAAAGGAAAGCGATGAGTCCAGTCAGTCGCAGAGAGTAAAAAGATTCCTTAGAGAAGCAAGGATTCTCGCCCAGATAGAGCACCCAAACGTCGTTAAAGTTTATGACTCGGACCTTCCGAAAGATACTGATACTCCATACATACTTATGGAATATATAAAAGGCGAGCCGCTTACTGACTATGTCAAAAAGGACCGCCTTTCTCTGGAACAGAAACTCTCTCTTATCGCTCAGGTAGCCTCCGCGCTCTCAATCGTGCATAAATTCGGCGTTCTGCATAGGGACATAAAACCGAGCAATATACTCGTGAACGAGGATCTTACCGCTAAGTTGACCGATTTCGGGATAGCACGCATATCCGATTCGTCTCTCACTCTTACCCATGAGGTACTCGGCTCACCGGCTTATATGCCGCCTGAAGTCTTCAGAGCTAACAAACTAACCGATGGCCGGTCCGATATCTTTTCCCTCGGAATAGTAGCCTATGAGCTTATAACCAAGGTTAAACCTTTCCAGGGAGAGACGGTTACTGAAATGATGAATGCCATCCAGTATGAGAGGCCCATAGAGCCTAAAAAGCTATTGCCGACACTCCATGACGATGTTCAGAAGATACTTGCCAAGATGCTTAGAAAAAATCCGGAACAGCGCTTCCAAGATGCTTCAGAGATAGTCGATGCCATAAATTCTCTTGGAAAGGGTACCCTGAAGCTAGACAAAGGGCGTGGCTTCCTCGGCAATTTTTTCAAGAAGTCTAAAATCTGGTCGTAATCCGGTACCGCTATCTCCGGAGGTCCCTTTTATATCCTGACTGCCGGTCAAGCCTTTATTATTTCGGTACCGATACCTTCATCGGTGAATATTTCCAGCAGAAGTGAATGGGTTATCCTGCCGTCAATCATGTGTACTTTGTTGGAGCCGACTTCCAGCGCGTGCAGACAGCTTTTTATTTTCGGGAGCATTCCGCCATTGATTATCTTGCTGTCGATGAGGCCTTGAACTTCGCTCACTTTTATTGTCGGGATTATGCTGGACTCATCATCCTTATCGCGGAGTATTCCGGGGACATCGCTCAGGAAGACAAGCTTTCTCGCCCTGAGGGCTTCGGCAACTTTGCATGCGGCGATATCGGCGTTGATATTGAATATCTGGCCGTCTTTACCCCTGCCAAGCGGGGTTATCACAGGTACGCTGTCCGACTGAATGGCTTCAAGGATTAGCTGCGGATCGACAGATGTAATGTCGCCAACTGCTCCGAGATCTATCTCTTCACCGGTTCCGGGATCTTTTGAAAGCATCTTTACGGCCTTAATCGTGTCTTTGCCCGATATACTCTGGGCTTTGCCACCGCTTTCGTGGATACATTCCACAAGGTGCTTATTTATAACGTTATGTAGTACATCGTCGACAACCTCGATAGTCTTTTCGCAGGTAACCCGCATTCCGTTGACGAAGCGAGTTTCTATATTGAGTTCCTTCATCCTCGCGGTTATTGCCTTGCCGCCGCCGTGGACTATAACTGGTTTCATCCCGATACATTCCATGAGTACAATATCGCGTGCCGTCATTTTTATAAGCTCGGGATCCTCCATCGCACTTCCGCCGAATTTTACGACGACTATCGAGCCTCTGAATCTCTGGATATAAGGTAATGCTTCCTGAAGTGTAGCGGCCTTGCTGATTAGATTTTCCATGATTTTCCCACCTTTTGCTTACGTATAATATTCTGCGTTTATTTTTACATAGTCATATGAAATATCGTTTGTCCACATGGTGTATGACGCTGTTCCGCAATTCAGGTTCACCTTGATTGTGAACGAGCGGTTTTTCATAACCTCGGCAAGTTCCTTCTCAGGTGTCCCCGCGTCCATTCCGTTTTTAACGACTATTTTGTCGTCGTAGTGCATATCGACTTTGTCCGGATCGAAGCTTGCGCCGGAATAACCAGCAGCGGCCATTGCTCTTCCCCAGTTGGGGTCGCCGCCGAACCATGCGGTTTTACAGAGTAGCGAATTGGATATTGCTCTTGCGCAAAGAATTGCGTCATTCTTGCTTGCTGCGTTTGTAATTTCGAGCGTGACAAATTTCGTAACGCCTTCGCCGTCCATCACCATCGATTTTGCGAGGCTTGTCGTGACGTAATCAAGCGCGGCCGCGAAGAGTACCGCTTCGGGAGTGTTTTCCTTTATTTCGACACCGGACGCTCCGTTGGCCATGAGTATCACGGTATCGTTCGTGCTCATGTCTCCGTCGACATTTACCTTGTTGAAAGATTCCTCCACTGTGTTGCTCAGGAACTTATAAAGTAATTTCCTGTCGATAGCCGCATCGGTCGTGATAAAACCGAGCATTGTCGCGTGCAGTTCCGCCGTTTTGACTTTCGGCGCTATCATTCCCGCGCCTTTGACCATGCCGCCGACTGTAACTTTTTTCCCGTTGATTTCGAAACTTGCGGCGGCCTCTTTGGGGACAGTGTCAGTCGTCATTATAGCAAGCGCCGCTTCCGCTCCCCCGTCGCTTTTGATTGCCGTTGAAGCCTTTGCGATACCATTTGCTATTTTATCCATCGGCATCTGGACGCCGATCCTGCCTGTCGATGCCGGCAGTACTGAATTTTCAGAAATCTTAAGTGCTTCCGCTGTCAGCGAACACATTTTTTCGGCGCTTTCGAAGCCTTTTGCTCCGGTGCAGGCGTTTGCGTTTCCACTGTTGATTATAACGGCCTTTATCTTGCCGCCCTGCTTCACTCTTTTTTCGCAGACGAGTACCGGGGCCGACTTGAAGACGCATGTTGTGAACGCCCCTGCAAACTCCGCTTCATTTTCGGACACGATTAAGGCCATGTCCGCTTTGCCGCTTCTTTTAAGCCCTGCGGTAACTCCTGCGGCCTTGTAGCCTTGCGCCGATGTAACTCCGCCCTTGTCGATTATCTTAATTTTTTCATTCATCTTTTTTAGTTCCTTTTTTCTCATAAACTGCTTTAACGTTGATCGCTATTCCTCCTCGTGGCCTGAATTCGCCTTTTACCTCGGCGTGACGCGGCGAACATGCCTTCACCACCGCGTCGAGGATGGTATTTACCGCCTCTTCGTGGAAGGTATTGTGTTCGCGGAAACTGAAGAGGTATATTTTCAATGATTTGCTCTCGACACAGTAACGGTCTGGGATATATTTTATTGTGATATGTCCGAAATCCGGCTGACCCGTTACCGGGCAAAGCGAGGTAAACTCGGGGCAGTCAAAAGTTATTTCGTAATCTCTTGAGCTGTAAATATTTTCAAATACTTCAAGCTTTGCATTTTTGGGGCTTGATGGATATTGCGTTTCCGATTTTTTCAACAGTTTGAGCGATGAAAAACGCTTTTTGCTTTTTGCTTTTTCCGACATTTCAAAGGCCTTTCCGAGGTTTAACAAAGAGGCTGGTAAGATAGTCGCTGAATCCGATTATTTCAAAGCATCAGATAAAAAGAGGTTTGCGGGAATTATTCTTTCCGTAGATGACGGTTTTGACTTTTTTAAATCCGCTTGGGGCGTCGTTGTAGTAGAGCGTGTCGTTCTCTCCAGAGGCAAAATTTCCTGCCGCAAAATCATTTACCGATGGCGGGAAGACTACCCAGTCCCCGTTTTCCTTGAGCTTGTTCTGATTGAGTTTTGCTATATTTTCGAGAATGTCTCCGTATCCGCCGGGCGGGCGCTTTTCCGGCCTTTCCTTAGCGATCTGCTTCAGCGATTCTAGAGAATTTTCCTGAAAATCAATGGGAACTTCCTCCGATATTCCGAGTACCGGGCCGGAATCCATTTCGCCGCCTATTCCCGTATATGCTTGTGCTACAATGACACTTGAGCGCATAGTTTTGAAACCATTCAGGACAGCGGCTTCTATCGGGATTGTGTGGAGTCCGGCGAGTATCCTTCTTCCACCTCTCTCGACTGTGAGATCGCCGGGGTGAACATTCAGGCATGGAAAATCGGATGTTATATTCGAAAGCGGAACAAAGCCCGCAAGTATGCCGAAGTCGATTCGGAATCCCGCGAGAAGCCCCCTTAATTCATTCGTCCACTCCTCGCGGATGCGCCGTCCATTTTCGGTGAAAAGCGAGACGCGGCTTTCGCCTCTTGCAAGGTAGAACTTTTTTATATCATGTTCGACTATAGGCACATCGAAAAGCTTAGAAAGTTCACGTGCTCTGCTTTTTTCAGGGGCGTCGGTAACGAGCACCGCAGCTTCCCATGCCGGGGCTTTCGAATATTGTAAATTTTCTAGGAGCTTTTCAGCGTTGCTGCCGCCGCCGCTTAAAAATATTGCGGCGGACGGGATGGCGTCATTCTTGTTAATGAAACCTCTCAATATCTGTAGTGCTCCGGCTTGTAGGGGCCTTCGACCGGAACGCCTATATATTCGGCCTGATCTTTTGAAAGTTTCGTGAGCCTTGCTCCGAGCTTCGCAAGATGAAGGTTTGCGACTTCTTCGTCAAGCTTCTTTGAAAGCCTGTAGAGACCGATTGCGCGTTCGGGGCTGTTTTTTATGTCGAGCTGTGCGAGTGTCTGGTTCGTGAAGCTGTTTGACATTACGAAGCTGGGATGACCCGTTGCGCAGCCGAGGTTTACGAGGCGGCCTTCCGCCAGGATGTATATGCTGTGTCCGTCCGGGAATGTGTAACGGTGTACCGGGCATGAGCTGTCTTTGATTTCGGTTTTTACGACGCCGGGCATTTTTTCGAGAGCACCCATTTGTATCTCGTTATCGAAGTGGCCGATGTTACAGACTATGGCCTGATCTTTCATTTTGCTCATGTGCTCAGCTGTAATGATGTCCTTGTTGCCGGTCGTGGTGACATATATGTCAGCCACCGGCAGAGCATCTTCAACGGTACAGACTTTGAAGCCGGCCATGCAGGCCTGAAGTGCGCATATCGGATCTATTTCGCTTACAAGTACCTGGGCTCTTTCGTTTCTCATCGCTTCGGAGGAGCCTTTGCCTACATCGCCGTAGCCGCAGATCATCGCTGTTTTGCCGGAGATCATGACGTCAAGCGCGCGCTTAATGCCGTCGGTGAGGGAGTGTCGGCAGCCGTAGGTATTGTCAAATTTGCTCTTTGTGACTGAGTGG
>Ga0209417_1005995_pt1 | contig 12861 bp, 18 predicted proteins | sample RifGroF2_FD_184002 | JGI IMG/M metagenome (GOLD analysis project Ga0209417, IMG submission 184002) | Groundwater microbial communities from Rifle, Colorado, USA - Groundwater F2 (SPAdes) (version 2) | ecosystem: Environmental > Aquatic > Deep subsurface > Groundwater | place: Rifle, Colorado... | reverse complement strand
TCGTGAAGTGCTGCCTAATTCCCTGAAGACCGAGATCGTGGTCCAGGCCAACATCAGAGAATGGCGCCATATCCTAAAGCTGCGCTCCGCTCCAACAGCACACCCGCAGATGCGCGCTCTAATGGACCCTCTCTTGGCCGAGCTCCGCCGCAAGCTGCCCGTTGTCTTTGATGATATTTTATAGGGCCCGTAACGAATTTGAGGAAGAGCCTGGCGACGGCAGAGAGTAGGGTTAGAAATTGAATAGAAGGGAGGTCCGAGTGGAATTTAAGATGCTAATGGAGCCGCACACACCATCAAAACCTGGACGTCCATGCGACGAATGCGTTTTAGCTCATGGCTGGATGTGCCTGGATAGAAGCTATTGTCAGTTTAAGGTCACTGGCAAAACATGGAAGAAGGCCGAAGCGGACAACAGCCAGGGACCGCAATGACTTTTAAAAGGCGATAGGGGGGATCGAACCTATGGCATATGCAGAGAATACAAGCGTGCCGGTAGATAGATCGAAGGCCGAGATCGAGCGCATCCTGCAAAAATACGGAGCAGATCAGTTCATTTCTGGCTGGGACCAAAACCGGGCAATGATCGGATTCAGGATGCTCGGCCGCCAGATCAGGTTCATTGTCGAGTTGCCGGACAGAAACGCCAAGGAATTTCAATTCACGCCTGGGCGCAGGAATAAGCGCGACGAATCAAAGGCTTTTGCGGCCTGGGAGCAAGCATGCCGGCAGAGATGGCGTGCCTTAGCTCTTGTGATCAAGGCTAAGCTGGAGGCTGTCGAAACTGGCATCACAGTTTTTGAGGACGAGTTTATGGCCCATATCGTTTTACCGGATGGCCAGACCGTTGGCGAATACATGCGGCCGCAGATCGCCGTGGCGTATGAAAAAGGCAGCATGCCGAAACTGCTGCCGTATGGCTCGTAATGACGAATCCCTACGAACCGTCAATCTGGTCTAAGCAATGAAAGAAGAATTATCCTGATGCTCCATCTGCCAACCCATATCCCCATCGATGCAGCCTGGCTGCCGCTTGCCATGCGCGATGAGGCCGTGGGGCGGCGGTACCGGGTACGGTTTTCGGCACCTGAGAAAAAGTCGCTGATCAAAAAGGCGTATGTGCGGCCGTCGGAGTGGTCCGAGCGGCATATCCACCTGCCGTCCGACGCTCCCATTCCCGGGCGCTGGCGCAACATCAACATGCCCCACGTGGCCGGGATACTGGATGCCTCGTTTCATCCCAGCGTGCGCGAGATCATGTGTTGCTGGGTGCCGCAAAGCGCCAAGACAGCCATGGCGCTGTGCGCGATCGGTTACGCCGAGGACCGTTATCCAGGCAACTTTCTGTGCATCTATCCGGATATCAAGACCTCCAAGGAGACCATCACCGACCGCCTGGTGCCCATGTTTAAGGAGTCGCCGCGGCTGCGCACGTACCTGACCGGCTATGAAGACGATGTCTCTTCGGCCCGCATCAAGTTGACCCATCGCAAGATTTACGTCGGCTGGGCATCATCGATCGCCAGCATGGCCGCAAAGTCTTTGCCGTACGCCATCCTGGACGAAGAGTGCAAGTACGAGTGGTCCAACAAGGAGACGACCCCGCCCAACCTGGTGCGCAAGCGTTTGCGGCGTTTTTTGCACATGAGTAAGTTGTGGCGCCTGACATCGCCGGCCATGGAGAGCGATCTTTTCTGGTCGGATTTTTGCGACGAGTGCGACGCTATCTACGACTACTTCGTGTGCTGCCCGGAGTGCGGCGCCTTCCAGGTAATGGAGTTCGGGGACAAAAAAAGCGTGCACGGTATCAAATGGGAGGGCGGAAAGCAGGTAGACCCGAAGGTGATCGAAAAAAACCACGAGCTTTCCTGGTACGTCTGCGCAAGGTGTCATGCCCACTGGGACGATGCCCTGCGGGATCGCGCCGCGCGTGCCGGCCAGTGGCGCGAGCGCGAAAGCGGCATGGCCATCGAGGCCCACCTCAAGCATTTCAACCCGCGCGTGATCGGATCGCAGATGCCGGCCTGGCCGGTGGTGGGCGTGCCGCTGGCCCAGAGTGTGGCGCAGTTCATCCGCGGGCAACGAAACCTGGACGAACTCAAGGATTTTCAGAACGGTTTCGCGGCGCGGCCCTGGAAGCCGCCCCAGCGCGAACGCAAGGTGGCCGAGATCCTGTCTTTGAGTGACGAGCGCCCGGAGGGCAAGGTGCCGGGCGGCGGCCGCGTGGCGGCGCTGACCTTCGGCGTGGATACCCAGGGCGACGATGCCACCGGTGACCTTTGGTACGTGATCCGCGCCTGGGGCTGGGGCATCGACCCGGACAGCTGGTTGATCCGCTCCGGAAAAGTGACCTCCATGTCCGCTCTTTTCGCCGTGCTGTGGCAGAGCGAGTACCGCGACGCCGAAGGAAACATCTATCCGGTGCGCTTCGGGGTGCAGGATGCCATGGGCCACCGCACGGACGAGGTTTATAACTTTGCGGTGCTAAACCGCGGTTTTATCATGCCCAGCCAGGGCAAAGACGAACTGGCCCAACTGTATGCATTCAGCGATCTTGAGTTTTTCCCGGGAAGTAAAAAGGCGATACCCGGCGGGCTCAAGATGGCGCGCATCAACACGACCTATTTCAAGAACCGTCTGGCCAGAAAGCTGGGTGTTAAGCCCGGCGATCCGGGAGCCATGTATTTTCATGCCGATTATCCGGAAAGCTACGCCGCTCACCTGACCGTCGAAGAGGTGGACGACAAGGGGCACTGGAAAAACCCGAAAGACCGCGAAAACCATTTGTGGGATTGCGAAGTTCTGGCCACCGTGGCTTACGAGATCCTGGGTGTAAAGTACTGGCCGGCGCCACAGGCCGTAACACAGACCAGCAATGAGGAACCGCAACAGATCATCGCCGCACAATCCAGTTACCTGACAGGGGGCCGTAGATGACCGCAGAAACTTATCTTTATGTCCAGACTGTGGCCAGTCGTTTGAAAGTCTCGGAACGAACCGTTTACCGGCTGATCCAGGAAGGCAGGCTGACCGCCATCCGCATCAACGGCCGCGCCCTGCGCATCCCGGAGAGCGCCTTTGCCGGGTACCTAAAGGGTCTGGTGGTGGATCCGGATGCGGATCTGCGGGAGGTGGGCTGATGTATTGCGAACGGTATTCGTGCAACATGTCGGAGTTGGCCTGCATCGCACGCCGGAAAAACGCACTGCTCGAAGGCCGTCATGGCTCCCACGGGACCATGCCGGGGCGCAGCGATACGGGATGCCGGGGCTGCGTCCAGGGCGAAGCTGTGGCCAAGAAGCACAATCCTGATGAGGTTAAGGCTTACAGCGATAAGCTGCGCAAGGTTCGGACCGAGGCCTTGGCGAATTTTCAGGCCCGCAAGCGGCCCGGCAAAAAGATGCCGGCAACCGGAGAGGAGAATCAGAAGCAGATGACCGAAAAAAAACGAAGGGGCCGTCCGGCCAAACTGAACGCCGCGGCGCCGGCCGGTGCTGCGTCCGCGCTGCCTGAATCCAAGCTGACGGGGGACGAGCTCATCCCGATTCTCATCCCGATCCTGGTGCACGAGCGCGATTACCACCTGGCCCGGGCGCGGGCCCTGGACCAGGCCATCGCGGCCTTGGCGGCCTGAAAGGAGCATGTGGCGAAGATGGATAAAGGACCGATGAAGCACTGCGACAAGCACAACTTCGACTTTATGGGCTTTTTGCGGATGTGCCCCATCTGCCGCGGCGAGCTCATGGCGACCTTGCCGCATACCCCTTTGGGGCCCTGCAATATAGATGAGCAGTACATTCCCAACAAGACCGGCCTGTACCTGTCACAGCCACCGGCATCGGCGATGGCTATAAAGCCGCCGGCGCCGAAACCGGTCGCCAGGCCCGTGCAGATGGAACTTTTTTGATGGAGGAAGAGATGCGCGCGAGAATTACCCAGGCGGCCTTGGTGCTGGCAAGGTGGGCGGCGGTTACCGTGCTGATGGCCTGTTCGCTGCTGTTTGTGGCTTATCAAATTTGAGGGAGGGGAGGATTCAATGGAAAGAGTAAAAATTGACGACGGCACAACTTGGCCAGACCCAACCGGCGACGATTTTAGGACGTTGCACTGGCGGTTGCTTCATGCGCCTGAATCAGTGGATCGGGGATGCCTGATGGAAGCTGCCGCTGTCATCGATGCATATTCGAACCTGATATTGCACCCGGCATTTACCTTGAATGTCGTAACAAAAAAGGTGCGCGGGATCAGGAAAGCTCTGAAAAACAAGCGCTCTCGCTTGCTTAAAGAAGGGGGTATTATAGATGAAAATTGAGATCGAAGCGACTCAGCATCTTACCGAAATTCAAGGGGTTCCAGTGCGGGTGTGGGATGGCAAGACGGAATCTGGGACCAGGTGCAAGGTCTTTGTCCATCGGGTAGCAGTAAGCGCCGATGAAGATTGCACTCAATTCGAAGCCGAACTGAAAGAGAAGGTTCCGCCTGGACGGCATATCGATTTAAGGCACATTCTTTAGTTTGTAGCGAAGGTTTAACATGTCACTTAAACCAATAGATCCAACACTATCAGTTAGTCGGATAGAAGATATTGTCGATGAAATTTTCAAAAAGCTAAAAAGACGTGAATTGAGTCATGAGCGGCTGGCCAAAAAAGCAAAGACAGAATTGCGCTTGATCGATTGGAGAAGGCATCGGGGAGTGGCTAAGGCTTACAAGCAGGCCGCCGAAGAGCTGTTTGCGCTCTGTGAAATACCATTTTAAGGCGCACCCCATAGCGATTGGAAGTAAAAATGGAAAGCTTTGATAGGCTCAAACGCCAAAAGCAAGAAATGGAATTAAAAATCAACGAAAAAGCACTTGACGAGGCATCTGGTAAGCTTCGTAAATTACGCCTGACGAATGTTTCTGGTCGCAAGGAATACCCGGTGGAAACGGTTAAATCCGTCTTAAGGCGCGGCCTTTGAAGTCTGTACGATGATGCGGCAGTCACATATATTTTGCGGCATGGGATCAAGTATTATTTGGAGTCCATCCAGGGCTCGAAGTGAGGATAACGAGATGAATTTTCTATATTCAAAGCGTATTTGGCTGAATGAAGATCACCTCCCGTCAACCGGATCTGTAGTCGCATATCACGGCGATATTGCCTACCCGGATGGCGTTGATAAAGCCGTCGCTTTTCTTGAGATTTCCGATTGTCATGGCAAGGTGAGATTGCATTTCACTCCAACGGATTCGATGGATCAGTTTGTCAAAAAAATGGAAACGCTCAGGGGCGTTATTGACGATTTTATCTTGCATTTAAGGCCGACCGACAAGGCTCCTATCGAAGAAACGACCATGTTGCACCGTCCAGACCAAACATTTCCGGTTCAAACCAGGGACCATAAAGGCGGGCGTATCGATAAAGGCCCGTACATGTTGGCTTATGAAGTTTACAGCTGCGTTTATGGTCCGCAAAAAGCATTGATAGAGGGGAACTGTAGGGGCGGGTTCTCAACCTGCGAGTTGATCGCCTTTCTGTACGCGAGGTCATTTCCAAAGAACGAATGGCGGCAGCGGGTCGAGGAAGTCTTCAGTAATCAGGAAAATATTTAGTCCCTTAGCTGATATGTAAAAATGAGGTCAAAATGCCCAGGAACATGTCCTTTGCGATTACTACCGACCAAATACGAAGAAAAGAAAAGACGGTGACGCGCCGCAATGGCTGGCGGTTTTTAAAGGCCGGCGATATCGCCAACGCAGTGGAAAAGGCCATGGGGCTGCGCAAGGGGGAAAAGGTCAAGCAGCTCTGCCGGATCCGCATCATTTCCACCAGGCTTGAGCGGCTGTGCTGGATTACCGAGCAGGATGTGGTGAAGGAAGGGTTTGCCGATAAGGACCGCGACTGGTTCATTCAGATGTATTGCCAACACAATGGCGGAGACGCCTTGCAGATCGTGAATCGGATAGAGTTCGACTACATGTAACCTCCCGAAACAATTAAATTAGATACGGGGCGTTCGGCCGTTGGCGGCCGTTGGCCCCGTTTGTTTTGCATAAACATGGATCAGTTTATTGAACAATTAAAACATGGATATAGAGCACAGGCCCGCGCGGCGCCTGGATGGTTACTGACATAAGGCGACACAAGGCGTCAGGAGGCGTCAGGAGGCGTCAGAACAGGACAGGAGGCGACAGCTGCGACGTAAGGCGTCAGGAGGCGACACGAGTACCTTCCCTTTCGAGAATATTTCGCGCTACTCATCGACCATCGAATCGGTTTTTTCAATCAGCGTGAAAGAGGCAGGGGCATGGCGTTTTCATCCGATGATCAGACAGCTGTCGAACAGGCCATCCGGGATCTGGCCACCGGGCAGCGGGTGGTGCGCATGACTGTGGCGGGCAAGTCGATGGAGTTCGGCCAGTCGGATCTGGGGCAGCTGCGCGGGTTGCTGCAGCAGGTCAGCGAGGATGTGGCCGCGGCGGCGGTAACGCAGGCGCCCAGCTACGTGTTGACCCGGTGCGGGAAGGGGCTTTGATGCGCTTGGATGCAGCCAGCCATTCTCCGATCATAGACCGCCACGGGCGGCCCTTTGTGTCGGCCGCAGCGGGAGAATATGCGGGTGGCTTCGAGGGCGCGACCACTGGCAACCGGCTGGCGGACTGGGGCCTTTCTTCCATGGGGCCCAATGCGGCGGTGGAGGGCTCGCTGGCCACCTTGCGCAGCCGGCAGGCCGAGCTGGTGCGCAACAACCCTCTGGCCGGCGGCGGGGTGGATACCATCGTGGCCAATATGGTGGGCCGCGGGATCCGGCCGCTATGGAATTTTGACGACAAAGAGGTGTTAAAGCGCGTCCAGGACGAGTGGTACGATGATGTCAACGATGCGGACGCGGACGGCGTCTGCTCGTTTTACGGCCTGCAGGCCCTGGCCACGCGCACAATGGTCAACTCCGGCGAGGCCTTCGCCGTGTATTCCTATCCGGCGCCGCACGAAGGGCGCGCAAATCCGGTGCAGATCAAGATCTTCGAGGGGGCCCAACTGGACGAGGGCTACACCCAGACGGGGGGCGACGGCAACGGCATCCGCCTGGGCATAGAGATGCGCGCCGGGCGGCGGGCGGCCTATCACTTCTTTAAGTCCCACCCGGGCGAGCCCTACTTTTTGAACAGCTTTGAGCGGATGCGGGTCCCGGCCACGGAAGTTGCGCATGTGTACCGCCCCTTGCGGCCCGGCCAGCTGCGGGGCATCCCCTGGTTTCACAATATCGTCTTAAAGCTGCACGACATCGACCAGTGCGTGGACGCCGAGCTGGTGCGGCGCAAGACGACCACCATGTTCGGCGGCTTCATCAAGCAGATCACGCCGGGCGGTTTTTTGCCGGGCGGGGCAACGCCAGGTGGCATGCCGGGCAACCTGCTGGGCCACCAGAGCGGCACGACCAACGCTGCGCCGGTGATCGATCTGCGGCCGGGCACCTTTCCCCAGCTGCCCTCTGGCTGGGACGTCAGTTTTGCGCAGCCCACGGACGTGGGCGGCAACTATGTGGCCTGGATGGTCCAGCAGCTGCGCGACGTGGCCAAGGGCATGGGCATCACCTACGAGCAGCTGACCGGAGATCTGGCCGGGGTAACCTACACATCGATCCGCGCCGGCCTGCTGGATTTTAGGCGGCGCCTGGAGCAGCTGATCGCCATGTCGCTGGTCTACCAGTTGTGCCGGCCCTACGCCTGGCGCTGGCTGGATTTGAAGGTGGTCTATGGGGCCATCGTGATCCCGGACTACTTCGCCCGCCGGCATGTTTACCGGCGCATCGACTGGCAGCCGGACGGCTGGGTGGATCCGGTCAAGGACGTGCGGGCCGCCATCATGGAAGTGCGCGCCGGCTTTAATTCGCGCCAGCGTGTGGTGGCCAGGCGCCACGGTGTGGACGTGGAAGATATCGACCGGGAAATCAAAGAGGACAACGATCGCGCCGACCAGTCCGGGCTGGTCCTGGACAGTGACCCGCGCAAGACGACCAGCGGGGGCATCTATCAGGACGGCGGGCAATCCGCCGGCCGGGACGGCGATAAAGAGGAATAGGCCATGAAGAAGAACGACATCGAGCACCAGGGATCTCCATCCAGTATGCCGGGCGCCGGCATGCAGGTGCCCACGCGTCTTTTGGGCGTGCCGCTTTTGGTCAGCCAGGCCGAGGCGGAGCTGATGCTGGCGGCGCTGTCGGGCCGGGTTCCAGCCGGCATGTTCTTCGGAATGGCGGACGAGCGCGAGCGTTCCTATGAGGTGGTCAACGGTGTCGCCGTGCTGCGCATCGTGGGCGGGCTGATCTACCGGGGTTACGGCTGGTACTGGCGCAGCACTTACGGCGATATCCGCGCCCAGTTCCGGGAGGCCCTTTCGGACAGCTCGGTGGCGGCCATCGTGTTCGACGTGGATTCGCCCGGGGGCGAGGTGGCCGGCTGCTTCGACCTGGTCGATGAGATCTACGCCGGCCGGGGGGCCAAGCCGATTTTTGCGGTGGCCAACGAGGATTGCTTTTCGGCGGCTTACGCCATCGCCAGCGCTGCGGATAAGGTGTTCGTGCCGCGCACGGGCGCGGTGGGCTCGGTGGGCGTGATCGCCATCCACTACGAGCAGTCCAAGTGGGAAGAGCGCGTGGGCGAAAAGTACACGGCCATTTTCGCGGGGGCGCACAAGAACGATTTTAGCATGCACCAGCCGCTTTCCGACGCGGCCCGGGCGGTGGGCCAGGCCAGTGTGGACAAGGCCTTCGATCTTTTTGTGGCCACCGTGGCGCGCAATCGCAACCTTTCCCCGGAGGCGGTGCGCGGCTTGCAGGCGGCCATTTACGAGGGAGAAGACGCCGTGAAGGCTGGATTGGCCGATGGTGTTCGGACGTTTGAAGAGGTGTTGGCCGATATGGGCCGCAAAAATACTTCCAACCAAGGAGGAGCGAACATGGAATTTGCACAGATCTTCACGGGCCTGGCCGCACTGCTGGGCGATGCCGAACAGCGCCAGGCGGCTACGGAAAAGCTCGGCAAGATGGGCCTGGCGCCGATTGCCGACCCGGCGGTGGCCGCCGCGGCCGTGGCCGAGGCCGAACAGCGCGGGCATGCGGCGGGCGTGAGCGCCGAGCGCACCCGGGCACAGGCGCTGGCCGAAAAGTGCGTGCTGGCCAGAACCCCCCAGTTGATGCCGGCGCTGATCGGCGAGGGGGTCACGGCTGAGGCCGCGGCCACCCGCATCCAGGAGGCGCTGCACAACACGGACCCCTCCAAGGGGCTGGACAACAGCAATTCGGGCCTTTCGGCCAGCGGCGCGGATTATGTGATCGCGGACGCCAAGCGCCGGGCGGGGATTAAGTAAAGGGCGCCGGGCGCGGGTAGCGCCCAGGCTACATATCGACACGACTCAGACAGAAAGGATACGGCCATGCCAGTGCAGGCGGAAGGTAAGCGGTTGTACGACGGGTTGGTGGGTGAAGTCGAGTCCCCCTCGCGCTTTTCGCGTGAGGAGGTCACGATTCTATCCGGCGAGAATATCGGGGTGCTGGAGGTGCTGGGCAAGGTGAGCAAGGTGATCCCCACCACCGGCACGGCGAACGCCGGCAACACGGGCCAGGGCACCATGACCCTGGTGACCGGCGGCGATGACACCCAGGTGGGCACCTACACGATCACCTGCATCACGGCGGCCTCCGGCGCCGGCGCCTTCAAGGTGGTGGCGCCCAATGGCGAGGCGCTGCCGGATGCGGCGGTGGGCGTGGCCTACGCCAACGATCAGCTCAATTTTACGATCAACGACGGCACGCCCGATTTTGCGGTGGGCGACAGCTTCACGGTGGCGGTGGCGGCCGGCTCGGGAAAATGCGTGGCCATCGACTTTGCGGCCGTGGACGGTAGCCAGCAGGCCTATGGGATCGCGGCGGGGGATTATGACGCCACCTCGGCCGACGTCAAGGGCGTGGCCATCGTGCGCGATGCCGTGTTCATCGAGAGCGCGCTGGTGTGGCCCACGGGTGCCACGGCGGGTCAGAAGGCGCGGGCCCTGGCGGAACTCAAGGCGGCCGGCATCGTCACCCGCGTGGCGGCCTAAACCCAATCCAATTTGTCCCGAATTACGAGAAGAAGAGGAGTTAGAGAAATGCTGAATCCGTTTGCCACCGATGCCTTCAATCTGGTGACGCTCTCCAGCGCCATCAACATCATGCCCAATAACTACGGGCGCCTGCGCGAGCTGAATCTTTTCCCCGGCGTCGGGGTGCGCACGCGCTCGATCATCGTCGAGGAGTTAAACGGGATACTCAACCTTTTGCCCACCCGCCCGGTGGGCTCGCCCGGCACCATGGCCCAGCGCGAAAAGCGCAACGTGCGCTCGTTCGTGATTCCGCATATTCCGCACGATGACTGGATCGATCCGTCGGAGTATGACGGGATTCGCGCCTTTGGCACCGAAAACCAGATCGCGGCTCTGGCTCAGGTGGTCAACAACCATTTGCAGTCCGCGCGCAACAAGCACGCCATCACCTTGGAGCACCTGCGTATGGGGGCCTTAAAGGGCCTGATCCTGGATGCCGACGGCTCCACGCTCTACAACCTGTTTACCGAGTTCGGCATCACCAAGAAGATCACCTATTTTGCTTTGGCCACGGACACTACAAACGTCCAGAGCAAATGCTTCGAGGTGTCGCGGCACATCGAGGATAATTTAAAGGGCGAAGTCATGACCGGCGTGCACGCCCTCGTCTCGTCCACCTTTTTCGACGGGCTGATCGCCCATCCGCTGGTGCGCGAAGTCTACGCGGGACATGCGGCGGCCATTCAATACATGGGAGGCGATCCGCGCAAAAAGTTTGTCTTCGGCGGCATCACCTTCGAGGAGTACCGCGGCACGGCCACGGACCTGGCCGGCACGGCACGGCCCTTCATTACCGCGGGCAAGGGCATCGCCTTTCCCATGGGCACCAACGACACCTTCAAGACCAACTTTGCGCCGGCGGATTTTCTGGAAACGGTCAACACCCTGGGCCTGGAGATCTACGCCAAGCAAAAGCCTTCCAAGTTCGACCGGGGGATCGATCTCCACACCCAGAGCAACCCGCTGCCCTTGTGTCTGCGGCCGGGGGTGCTGGTGGAGCTGGATCTGGCGGCTTCTGCGGGCTAACCGAGGCGAATTAATCGGTCGACGGGGGGCGCCTCGGCGCCCCTGGCGATGACGGGGAGCCAGTCGTGGATGTAGCACAGACAAAAGCCTTTATGTTCGAGCGGCTGTTCGCGGCGGATTTTGCCGACACGGTGACGCTCAACGGCGTGGTGCTTACCGCCCATGCGCTCGAACAGGGCCGCGAAGAACGCCCCGGCGGCATATCGGATTTTATCGAGATCGAGTTTCGGCTGGCCGATTACATCTCGGTCAATTACGCCGGCGATATGGTCGACATCAACGGCGTTACTTGGCACTGGCCGGTTGAGATCAGACGCGATGCCCATACGCGCGTCGTGCGCTTTACCCGCAACCAGCGTCCGCGGCCATAGAGGTCATGGTGCGATGAATATTTACGACCTGATGAACCTGGTGGTTTCGGCGGTGGCCGATGACGGTGCCCTTAAGGTGGCCTGCCAGGACTGGTATGGCGCCGACCAGCGCGTCTTTATTGACTGCAACAGGTCTAACCCGCCGGATCCGGCGGACGGCCCCATAATCCAGTTCCACTCGCCGGGCATGCGGGGCGGCGAAGAACAACGCGATGCCGTTTACGAATTTTTTGCGTCTGTGGACATCTATGACAATGCCCTGGCCGAGCGCAGCGAGGACAATGTGGTCGAATTTTCCGGTACGGCCAGGCTGCATGAGGTCATCAAGCGGGTCAAGGACGATGCCCGCGCGGCCGTCGATATTGACGGATGGTATCTTTCCATCGAAATCGAAACCAATACCATCGACCTGTGGCCGATTTTAACCGGAGATGTCCATTTCTTATGGCGGCGTTCCCTGGTGATCGGTGAGGACCCCTTGGATTTTTAACCAACTATCACGGCAAGAAGGAGTACTCCCATGGCGCAGCAAAAAGGGGCCAATGCAGCGATACTGATCGGCGTGCAAGATGACATCTCCACGCCGGCCACGGCCGGTCTTTTGATGCCGGTCAATTCGTGTTCGGTGGTGCCGGACCAGACCATCAATAAATCCGGAACGCTGACCGGCGGCCGCAACCCGGTGCAACCGTTCAGAGGAAATAAAAACGTGGGCGGCCAGATCGTGGTGCCGGTCGATTCGCGGGCCATGTGGCATTGGCTGCAGCTCATGTTCGGCGATCCGGTCACGGCCGGCGGTGCGGCTGCTGCCTGGCAGGCTACCAACAACTATGCCTTGGGCGCGGTAGTGATTCCCACGGTGCCCAACGGGCGCTATTACGAGGCCACGGCCGATGCCGGCTCAAGCGGCGCATCGCAGCCCACCTGGCCGACGACCATCGGTACCACCGTTGTAGATGACGGCATCACCTGGACCTGCCGGGCCTTCGTGCATAAGTTTAAGGTGCCGGACAGCCAGCCATACTTCACCCTTGAAAAGCAATTCGAAGACCTGACCACGGCCAAGTACGAGCAGTACTACGGCTGCAAGATCGGATCTTTTGCCATCGAAGTGGGCGGCGACGCCGAGCTGACCGCCAGCATGAACGTGCTGGGGGCCGATTATGACATCGAGGATGCCTCCATCGATTCTTCGCCCACCGACGTCAAAGCCACCCTGGACCGCGTGGCCAACTTTCAGGCCGCCCTGCTCGAAGCGGGTTCTGCGGTGGCCAATGCGCGCAGCATTACGGTCAACATCGACATGGACCTGGACGGCGATCAGTTCGTGATCGGCGGCGG
>Ga0209417_1005993_pt1 | contig 12866 bp, 11 predicted proteins | sample RifGroF2_FD_184002 | JGI IMG/M metagenome (GOLD analysis project Ga0209417, IMG submission 184002) | Groundwater microbial communities from Rifle, Colorado, USA - Groundwater F2 (SPAdes) (version 2) | ecosystem: Environmental > Aquatic > Deep subsurface > Groundwater | place: Rifle, Colorado... | reverse complement strand
CCTCCATGTTTCGTTGGCAGTGATGTGCACACCGGCAGAACGTGAGAACTGTCCGTTACCTTTGGTTACAGTTGCATCAGCATAAACTTTAGTTACCGGGTTCCATTCGGTCCAGCCGGCAGTCCAGTCGGTTACTCCGTTGAGAGCCCCAAGGTAACTTGCTTTATCAAAAAATGCGTTGTTGATGTCCTGAGCAAAAAGGCCACCAGCAAGAATAAGTGATAAGATAAATGAAAGGAAAAATTTTTTCATAATTGGAAATTTTAAGAATATAAAATATCTGACTTGTTTTCCGTTGTAGTTTTTGAACATACTTCACATATGCTTCAATATTAGAGTTTTACCACAACTCCGAGCGAGAAATTCCGGTTCGGTGTATATCGGTAGGTGTCCATTTCAATATCCTCAGCCGGTCCGTAATATTGTACAAAGCGAACTGGCTGGTTCAGGATGTCTTTTAATCCTGCTTTCAGGCTTAAGCGTTTGCCAATACTTTTTTCGACTGTGAGGTCAAGCGAGTTTCTTGGAAGTTCCCAGGTGTGTGGATTAGTAGGAGTGCCTACATAAACAATGCGTTTTCCGCACAAGTTGTAGTTTAGGCTTGCAGTTAATCCAGACTTTTCGGGTTGGTAGTTCAGTCCCAGGTTAAGGATGTAGGGTGATTGCCCTTGCATAATGCGTTTTGTGTCGCGTGCAAAACCTTGTTTTTCCGTATTTATTTCACTCTTGATAAGCGAGGTGTTGAATATTATAGTCAAATCTTTGAGGTAATGTAAAACACTTCCGGATTTTTCGAATTCGGTCAGTTTCTTTCTGACATCCAATTCAAGACCCATGCTGTATCCTTTTTCGGTATTGTATGGTTTGTAATCGTAACCTGTTCCGGCCGGAATCAGGAACGCTTCAATAGGGTTAGTGAAATTTTTATAGAAAGCCGCTACCGAAACAATTTCACCAGTTGACGGATACCATTCGTACCTGAAATCGTAGTTGTCGATATAAGCATTCTGTAATTCTTCATTTCCGTGAATCAGTACAAACATTTCGAAGTCCTGATATACGAAGTTTGACATTTCCCTGAATTCAGGACGGTTTACCGTTTTTCCATAAGAAGCGCGGAACAGGTTCTTCTCATTCAGGTTATAAGTTAAATTTAATGATGGGAAAACATTTATCGTGTCACGAACGATGTCAAGTTCATCGGTATTTTCGGTTTTTTCGTAAAAATCACTGATTAGACGGTGAAATTTTTCAATCCGGACTCCGCCATAAAGGTTTAATTTAGGAGTAAAAGGAATTTTCAGACCAACATAACCAGCAGTGAGTTCATCAGACGCTTTGTAGCTGTCGCTGGCATTGGTATTGTCGCGATACGAAAGGCCATGTTCGTTGTATGGAGCTGTTTGGTCGAAGTAGAAATTTTCTTCAGCAAATATTTCATTCAACGAATTATAAAAAATATCGGGTGCACCTTTAACTGCAACTGCTCCAATCAGGCGAGAATCGAACGACCGTGTTTTCTGTTGATGATATATTCCTGCTTTTAGTGAGTAGTCTGTTTCGCTATCGAAAAGGCGAAACAAGTGTTCAAAATCTGCCTTAAACTCAACTACATTTTCGTCGAGATCGAGCCATAGCCGACCTCCCATGTATGGATTTGGCACACTTTGCAATCGCAGGTAATACCTGTTAAAGTTGTTCCCCTGAACATTTTCATCGAGGGCATAAGCAAGCCTGCGGTTATCAGGTTGTTTGTTGTTGGTCGATCCATATCCGGCCATCCAATTTAGTTTCGTGCGATCCTGATTAAAACGCTGTTCTCCGGCCAATTGACCGGAATACACTAAACGGCTTTCAAACTTCAAGTCAAAATATCTTAACGTTTCAACATTGTAATAATTGATCCCATCACGGACGCTGGTGGTTTTATTTCCCATTTGGTTCAGGAAATTCCGGAATTCAAGCTTTTGGTTATTTCCATACAAAATGTTCCAGTTGTGAATAAAACCAAGTTTTACAGACTCTTTGCTTCGAACATCTTTAAAGTCAAAATCTTTAATCACCAGATTTTGTTCCGGCGAATAATCCTGATATTCCAGTCGGTGAATGTTTAACCAATCGCTGGTCGAATTGTAATTGAACGATGAGATGTTCCCGATTGAAACCTTACCCAATACAAATCGCCGTTGCAGAGTAACGGACACGTTTTGGTCGGGCATCGGACTTTTAGATTGAGTTCCCCAATTGTTACTGAATAATTTGGAAATCTGATCCAGTTTATCCGTTTTCTGAAGGTAATCATCAACCGTTTGCCAGTTGTAAAGTTCTTTAAACTCAGTACTGGTCGGAATTCCTGCCGGAATTCCGCGTGTTCCGTCGTCGAAACCCAGCCAATCTGTTTTTCCGCCTGAGTAAGTCAGAAAGTCCTTATTGAATGTGGTATGTTGCACAAATTTAGTCCCGTACGAAATAACCAAACTGTTTTCGTCGGCAACACTTTTGGTTTCCACGTTAATGGCCGCCCCTGCAAAATCGGCAGGTAGTTCTGGTGCTGGGCTTTTATAAATCAAGATGTTGTTGATCATTCCGCTGGGGATGGCATCGAAAGAAAAAGCACGTTTGTCGGCTTCGAAGCTCGGAGCAGTTGCTCCGTTCAACATCACCGAATTGTACCGCTCGATCAAACCACGGACAATCACAAAACGTCCGTCAGTAATAGTAATTCCCGGAACGCGGCGGATTACCTCAGCCGCATCTTTATCCTGCGATTTACTAATTTGTTGTGCGGTAATCCCGCTTACAATCAGGCTTCCTGACTTTAAATTGGAAATCATGGAAACCTCAGTATTGTCGCGGCGTTTGGCAACAACCTGAACTTCCTTGATGTCAACCGAAGCCACTTTGAGTTCAACCTTTACGTCTGATTCTTTTCCGTTGGCAACTTCCACACGCACAATCTGACTATCATAGGATATGTATGAAATAACCAGATTGTAACTTCCCGGTTGTACTTTTTCAATCCTGAAATTGCCATCAAAATCGGTGACTGCCCCGTTGGTTGTCCCTTGAAGCGCAACAGTAGCCCCAATCAGGGTTTCTTTAGTATTCGCATCTGTAATAGTCCCTTTAATAACTCCGGTTTGTGCTTTAACGGTAGCTGAAATGATGATCCAGGCCGCTATGAGCAAAATTTGTCTCAGTTTCATTCAATAACGCTTTATAATAAGACGCCTGTTGTATTAAGTTTAATTTCTGACAGGCAGGCTACTAATTTTGGCGCTAAGAAATGGCTTAATAGTTACAGAATGATGAATATTTATTTGCGGAAAGATTACATTTAAATAACAGCGCTGTAATAATTCCACCTATATTTCTATATATCAATCTTGTAACCTGATATAATTATAGCAATCCGGGCTCGTTCCATTAATTATCTGTTAATAAATTTGGCAAACTGTAGTTATGGAAATGGGTATGGACAGAAACTGTATGTTATACTTTTGTAATCGGCATAAAAGCTTAAAATACATTGAATTACTATTATTTTAGACAGGTGTAATCTATAATTAATAATAGTGTAATCGTTCTGTAACATTATTGGGGAAACTTTGTATCGTTCTTTAATAATATAAATATAAAATTGCACGATGAAAAGAATTAGTTTGATTGCTCTGGTATTAGTTTCTATTTTATTTTTTAAAGCAAATGCACAGGAACCAACAACCGACGAAAAGATTACTGAAGCAAATGACAAAATAAATGGTTTGACCGAACGCCTTGCAAACGATGAAGCTGATCTTTTTAAACTTACTAAAATTAAAGTATCGGGCTACATGCAAGCCCAGTATCAACATTTTGAAAATCCATCACTCCAGCCTAATAATTATTTTTCGCTTCGTCGTGCCCGCGTGAAATTTTCTTATGAAATGATTGACGGGGTAAAATTTGTTTTTACACCTGAATTACTTCCAGGAAGCGCGGTTGTCAAAGACGCTTATGTGGTTTTAAATGACCGTTGGTCGAAAGCTTTTAGTATCTGGGCTGGTAAATTTAACCGTCCGAACTACGAAGTGGAATACTCTTCAAGCAGCCGCGAAGTGGCAGAGCGTTCATTAGTTATCAGGACACTTTATCCAAGCGAACGTGCCATTGGAGCTAAATTAGAATATAATCCATTAAATGTTCCCTTTCATTTTCAGTTTGCTTTACTAAATGGCAATGAAGCCATCACAATTAATAATGCCTCAGGAGTAAATCTGAATAGTAATGAAAACAAAGATTTCGACAACTATAAGGACATTATGGTTCGTGCAACCTATAACCTCCAATTGGGGAACTTCGGTGGCCTTGATTTTGGAGCGCATGGTTACTTCGGGTCATTTAAATCAAACGCATTGAAAACGTTAAGCAGCGACTATACAACGATTGAAGACGTTAAATTTGGTGATGCAGTAAAACGTAACTGGCTTGGTGGTGAATTCCAGTTGTTTGCTGATATCCTTGGCGGACTATCAGTGAAAGGTGAATACATTGCAGGTAAAAATGCATCCATTGGTTATGCTCCGATTGCTGCCGCTGGAACAACTGCAGCTATACCGGGTGTTACCAATTTCCAGAATAATTTCGCTGGTTACTACCTCTATTTCATTAAAAACTTAGGCAAGAAGAATCAATTTGCCTTCCGTTACGATTATTACGATCCAAATACCGATATCACTGGAAAAGATGTAACAATTGCCAAATATACTTCAACCGATGCAACTACTTTGAAAAGCAGAGTCAGTGGTAAAAACGACCTTGCCACCTCTACATTCAGCATTGCTTTGCACCACTATTTTGACGACAATCTTAGAATATCGCTCAACTATGATATCGTTCAGAACGAAAAAGTTGGTTCAGCCGGTTTGTTAACCGAGGATTATACAAAAGCCGATGGGACTAAAGTGGTTAAAGGATTAGACTACAGTAAGATAATTAATCAGAACTTGCTCACCTTGAGAGTACAGGCTAAATTTTAATTGAAAAGATAAACAATCAAAAATCAGAAAAAATGAAAGCATTTAATATTAAAAAGTTTGCAATTGTGGCCATTCTTCTTGGCTTGGTAGGATTTGCTTTTGCTCCTGCTGCTGACCGCATCACCGTAAAAGGTTCGGATACTTTAGTAATCCTTGCTCAGAAATGGGCCGAAGTTTATATGAAAAGTAATCCAAATACTGCCATTCAGGTTACTGGCGGTGGTTCCGGAACCGGAATTTCAGCTTTAATCAATGGATCGACTGATATTGCCAATGCCAGTCGCAAAATGAAACCATCAGAAAAAGACAAACTGAAAGCCAGATACAATACTTTAGGGGTTGAAGTTGCCTGTGCAAAAGATGGTATAACCGTTTACCTGCATCCTTCAAATAAAGTAACTGAATTGTCGGTTAAACAATTGGGCGAAATTTTCAAAGGGAACATCAAAAACTGGAAAGAAGTTGGCGGCGCCGATGCTGATATTAAACTTTACGGTCGCGAAAACAGTTCAGGAACGTATGTATTCTTTCAGGAAAACGTAGTGAAAGGCGATTATGCTCCCAATTGTCAGACTTTGCCGGGAACCGCTGCTGTTGTAAATGCAGTTAAAAAGGATGTTAATGGAATTGGATACGGTGGAGCTGCTTATGCCGAAGGAATTGAAATCTGTAAAGTAAAAAAAGATGATAACAGTCCTGCATATATTGCATCTGCTGAAACCATTAAAAATAATCAATACCCAATAACCCGGTATCTTTATATGTATCTGAAAAACAAACCAACAGGTGCACTTAAAAGCTATATCGACTGGATATTAAGCCCTGAAGGCCAGAAAATGGTTGTTGAAGCAGGCTATTTTCCTATAAAGTAATTTGATTTCGGATAGACGAAATACCAGAGTGCCTAAGTACCATTGTTTATTCAAAGGTACTTAGGTACTTTGTCACTTAGGTACTACTCTTGCTACTATGACAAAAAAAACCAAAAAAGGAAGAAAATCGGAGGCTTCGAATTCAGGTCTGATAGACATTACCCAAAAGAAATTCAGGTGGAGTGATTATCTGGCCGAGAAAATAATAAAAGGTGTCGCTTTTCTTTCTATTACTATTATTATCCTGATTTTCGTTTTCGTATTTAGGGAATCGTTACCTATTTTTTCCTCAGCAAAATCGGCCGAACATGCCGAAGCTGCCAGCAATACAACTGAGGTTCAGGAAACATACGGCGAGGTAACCGATCAACCCATTGTCGAAGAAGTTCAGGAAACTTACGGCGAGGTAACCGACCAATCTAATGTTCAGGAAACGTATGGAGAAGTTACTGATACTTCATCGACAAAATCACCTGCTGAATCCTACGCCGTTAGCGATGGTAGCGGGTATGATGATAACCAGTCGGCTTTAAAATCACTGGCAAGTAAAGATTGGTATCCAGTCTCAGACAAACCCCGTTTTGGATTGCTCCCATTAATTATCGGAACCTTTAAGATTACCGTTATTTCAATACTTTTTGCTGCACCGCTGGCTATATTGGCTGCTTTATATACGGCTTCTTTCGCCGGAAAAAGATTGAAAGAAATTATCAAACCAACCATCGAAATGCTTGCCGGTTTCCCTTCAGTGGTTATCGGATTTTTTGCTTTGATGGTTTTGGCCACTTTCCTTCAGGAAGTTTTTCATTACGACACCCGACTGAATTCGTTTGTAGGAGGAATCGCAATGGGAATTGCCGCCATCCCGATCATTTTTACAATCACCGAGGATGCGCTGACTGCTGTCCCCAAAACGTTCAACGAAGCCAGTCTGGCTTTGGGGGCATCGAAATGGCAAACCGCCTTTTTTGTGATCCTTCCGGCAGCTACTCCTGGAATTTTTGCAGCCATACTTTTGGGTATCGGACGTGTTTTTGGCGAAACGATGATCGCACTAATGGCAACCGGGAATGCGGCCCAAATGGGACTAAATCCATTTGAATCCGTACGTACATTAGCCGCTACCATTGGGGCGGAGATGGCCGAGGTGGTTTTTGGAGACACGCATTACAATGTACTTTTTCTCATCGGGTCGCTGCTGTTCATTTTCACTTTTGTGATCAACGCCATTGCAGAGTTCTATGTGAAAGGAAAATTAATGAAAAGAATCCAGGGAAAATGATCAAGAGCTTTAAAAAAAACATAAAAGGAATTCTGATAGAGGGTCTTACCCTTTCTTCTGCCTTGATCATCATCGCGATCGTCGTGGTCATGTTTACAGTGATTGTAATTGGCGGAAAAGATCAGATTACATGGGAATTTTTAACCAGCTTTCCTGAAGATGGAATGACCAAGGGAGGGATTTTTCCGGCAATCTATGGAACTGCACTGCTGGTTATTTTGATGTCAATTGCTGCAGTGCCATTTGGAACCATCACAGCAATCTACCTGACTGAGTATGCTAAAGAAAATTCAATAATTGCTAAAACAATTCGGTTTGCAGTTCGCACTCTGGCAGTAATTCCTTCCATTATTTACGGATTATTTGGCTTGGGTTTTTTTATCAAGTTTGTTGGTACCCAAATGGACAATGCATTTTTGGGTGGTCAGTTAAAATGGGGACAGCCCAATATTTTATGGGCCAGTCTGACCATGTCGTTGCTGACCCTTCCTGTAGTCATTGTTTCGGTTGAAGAAGCTTTAAAAACGGTACCGAAAGATCTTCGGGCTGCCAGTCTGGCATTGGGTGCAACCAAATGGCAAACCATCTGGAAAGTGGTTATTCCGGGATCCATTTCAGGAATTATGACCGGAACCATCCTTGCAGTAAGCCGTGGGGCTGGCGAAGTAGCGCCCATCCTATTTACCGGCGTTGCCTATTATCTGGCGACACTGCCTGCTTCGCTTAGCGACCAGTTCATGGTTCTGGGTTATCACATTTATGTAATGACCACCCAATCGGCTAATGTTGATCAAACGATGCCGATACAGTTTGGAACCACCCTAGTACTGTTAATGCTTACTTTTATCCTGAATTTTTCAGCCATCATTTTAAGATACCGAATCAGAAAAAAGAAAACAGATTAGTTATGACTTTTGAAAAAATACATACTGAGAACATGGTCCTCCACTATGGAAGCAAGATGGCCCTCAACAATATATCCATCAAAATTCCGGAGAAGAAAGTAACCGCCTTTATTGGTCCTTCGGGTTGCGGAAAATCAACCTTTTTGCGAAGTCTGAACCGGATGAACGACCTGATCGATGGTGTTAAAATTGAAGGAAACATTCTGATTGACGGTATCAATATATACGATAAAAATATTGATGTGGTCACTCTACGAAAAAAAGTAGGAATGGTATTTCAGAAGTCAAATCCATTTGCCAAATCGATCTACGAAAACGTTGCCTACGGTCCCAGGATTAACGGTGTGAAAGACAAAAAACAGCTTGACGAGATTGTGGAAACAGCTCTAAAAAACGCTGCCATTTGGGAGGAAGTAAAAGATCGTTTGGGCGATTCGGCGATGGGACTTTCGGGTGGTCAGCAACAACGACTTTGCATTGCACGTACCTTGGCCGTTAACCCTGAAATTGTATTGATGGACGAACCAGCCAGCGCACTTGATCCGCTTTCAACCTCAAAAATTGAGGAATTGATCGTCCAGCTTAAAGAAAAATATACCATCGTAATTGTAACCCACAACATGCAGCAGGCTGCACGTATCAGCGATTTGACTGCATTTTTCTATCTGGGTGAACTCATTGAATTTGATAAAACGAAAAAGATTTTCACCAATCCGGATAAAAAACAAACCGAGGATTACATCACCGGAAGATTTGGATAGACAAACAGATTCGAGTTGCGGGATGCGAGTTGCGAGTTGCGAGTTTAACACATAACCCGCCACATCTAATCATTCCTTCAATCCTTCAATAAATCATTCCCATGGAAAACAGAATATTCGACTCCGAACTGGAAAAATTAGCACACAAAGTGGTACTAATGTGTTCGCAGGTCAATCAGCAAGTAAACGACGCCTTGACTGCCCTGATGGAATACGATTTAAAGCTTGCAAAAAAAGTAATTGGCAACGATAAGGAAATTGACACTCTGGATGTTAAAATCGACAAGCTTTGCCAGAAGATTTTTGCCTTGCAACAGCCTGTTGCGCATGATCTTCGATACATTCTTTCGGCCCTTAAAATTAACAACGATCTGGAACGGGTGGGCGATCATGCAGTAAATATTTCAAAACGAATAGCGCCTCTTGAAGATTACCGCCAACTGGTTTCCGACCTGGGTGTTGACAATCTTGCAAAAGAGACATCGTTGTTGTTTGCAGATGTACTGAAATTGGTAGAATCACATGATCTAAAATATTGTCAGGAAATTTATCGCGGTTCATCGGACTTAAAAGAAGGCTGCGAGGTAATTGCTGAAAATGTTCTGAATGAAATGATGCAGAAATCAGAAGTGGTAGTTGTAGCCTCCAACATTCTGATCATCGTTAACCTGATCGAACGTATTGCCAGCTATTCGAATAACATTGCCGAGTCAATCACATTTGTCGAAGATGGCGAAATCGTGAAACACCGGAAAAAAGATTAGCTCCTTTTTACTTTTGCAAAAGCGGGTACTCAAAGGTTCAAAAAAGAGAATATAACAGCAAACCAAAAGCTGCCTGAGCAGTGAAACGTGTCGAAGGCAGCACAATGATAATAGCCCTCTTCGATTGTTTCGCGCTCAGGGAGCAGCGTTTCTGACTTCGGTCTCCTTTTTCCTTTTTTTTCAAAACACCGCCTCTACAATCTTCCGGGTATTATCAGAAACCCCGTAGGTATATATGTGCAAACTCGGAACCTGATGTGCAACCAAGTCTTTTGATTGATGTATGGCCCATTCAGTTCCTACAACTTTAGCATCATCGTCGGTTTTGCATTTGCCGAGTTCTGTCGCCAGTTCCTGCGGAATATCTATGCTGAATAGCTTCGGCAGCACCGTCAACTGATTCTTCAGGTTAATCGGTTTAATTCCGGGAATAATCGGCACCTGAATGCCAATGGCCCGGCATTTCGCCACAAATTCGTAATATTTCTGGTTGTCGAAAAACATCTGGGTCACAATGTAATCGGCGCCTGCATCCACTTTTTGTTTCAGGTATTGAAGGTCAATCCCGGCATTCGGTGCCTCGAAATGTTTCTCCGGATAGCCTGCTACCCCAATACAAAAATCCATCGGATGCGTATTTTTTAAATCTGGTTCAAGGTATTTGCCATTTCGAAGGTTTACAATTTGTTCAACCAGTTGATCGGCATTGGAATGCCCGTTCGGATCAGGCCTGAAAACATGCTCCCCCTTACTGCCGTCGCCACGCAAAGCCAACACATTTTTGATGTCCATAAAGTTCAGGTCGATCAAAACATGTTCGGTTTCACTTTTCGAAAAACCGCCGCACAAAATGTGAGGAATAACTGGTATGCCATATTTGTGCTGAATACTGGCAGCAATGGCAACTGTTCCAGGACGTTTGCGCACTATGCGCTTTTCAATACGGCCATCTGGCAATTCGATGTACATCATCTCGTCGCGGTGCGTGGTGATGTTGATGTACTTCGGATCGAAACTCAGAAGATTCTCAATTGTATTATATATTTTACTTGCATCATTTCCTTTGAGTGGGGGCAGCAACTCAAACGAAAAAACGGTTTTGTTGCTTTGATTGATAATGTCAATGACTTTCATTTCAGGGGTATTTTAAAGGTTCAAAAGTTGATCTGATTTTCAACAGTAGAACGAAATTCTATTTAAAAATGTTCTCAATTTTCTTTTCTGCTTTATTCATTTCACGCTTTAGTTGAGTCTCAACCGAATTGTTAAAATGGAAAACCATATCGGCTGCAAACATAACAGCCAATCCCAGTAAAAAGTAAATTACAGAAGTTTTAAAGTGTCCTTTTTTCATACGTTAATAATTTGTTTATATTTTGCCGTATGGAACTCACCCCAAAATCGGGGTTCGTTTCAATCATTTAAGATTAGATAATCAAAAATTTTCTTTTACCAGATCATTAACCGGCAACAACTGAATTTTTTCTTCCATTTCCAACCGATGTTTCCCCTGATAAACAATGAAAAACTGATCGAGTTTAAGGTCTTCAATAATTTGGTGCATCGAACGGGTCACTTTTGGGGTTTCCGAATATTTGATTTCGAAACCCAGCCGTTTCCCATTTTTCATCACCAATAAATCGAGTTCAAGTCCGGCATGTGTTCGCCAGTAATAGTAATCGCGGGTCTTCATCCGGCTAATAATTTGCTCAATCATGAATCCCTCCCACGAAGCTCCCAGTTTCGGGTTTGTTTGTATTTCTGAACCTTGCAGCGAAAGCAAAGCATGCAATAATCCACTGTCGCGAATAAATATTTTTGGTGCTTTCACCTGTCGCTTTTGCAAGTTTTCGTACCAGGGCTGAACCTGCCGTACCATGTAAGCTCCCGACAAAATATCGAGATAACTTTTTACTGTTGGCTCCGAAACACCTAACGAGCGTGCAAATTCTGAGGCTTTCCAAATTTGTCCGTGATAATGAGCCAGCATAATCCAAAAGCGGCGCATGGTTTGTGAAGGAAGATTAAACCCCAATTGGCTAAGATCCCTTTCCAGAAAAGTCCGGATAAAATCCTGCCTCCACTGATAGCTTTGCTGATCGTCATCGGCCAGATAAGAGCGTGGAAAGCCGCCCTTCAACCATAATGATGAAAGGTTTTCTACACCCACTTCATCCAGATTGAATCCGGTCAGATCAATAAAACCAATTCTTCCTGCCAGTGTTTCCGACGAATTGCGCATCAGTTCGGGCGAGGCGCTGCCCAACAGCAAAAACTTACGATCTACGTTTTGTTGGTCGGCCATTACACGCAACAAAGGGAAAAGCTCGGGAAGCCGTTGAACTTCGTCAATCACCACCAACCCGGTTTGCTGGCTGAGAACTTGTTTAGCCGAATTTTTCAGCAATTCAAAATCGTCAGGGTCTTCCAGATCGAAAAAAGTCGAAGGAGTTTCAGTCCCCAGTTTCCGAGCAATGGTGGTTTTCCCGCACTGACGCGGCCCCAGAATAGCTGTAACCGGGTTTGCCAACAGCGTCTGTCTTATTTCTGCTTCATATTCAGGACGAAAGAGGTACATCTGGATTTGATTTTACCTTGCAAAGATAAAAATAAATGTGAAAATCTAAAGTTTTACTTTAGATTTTCAAGGTAGTTTATTTAAATTTACATTGAAATCATAAAGTTTGATTTTAGATTTTCAAGGTAAAAGCAATTAGATGACTGTTTTTAAACCTTATTTTCAGAAGTAACCTTAGTAGCCAGAGAAAGTGAGAGAAATTTAAACCTTATTGATTTACTGATAGATTAATAAGGTTAAAATCATGGGCGATTGTAAGCCTACTAAGGTTGATCAAAATAAAATAAGGTTTTTTGACACTTATTGTAGTGAAAATTGGCAGCCATTCCGTCCGCAAGGAGGAATCGGCTTTGTTATTGATTTTTTCGCGGACGGTTTTCTGCTATTCCTTTTTAACCCCTTCAGGGTAAAGATAATCGCAAACTACTGTCCCAACCTTCCCCCTTTGGGGGAATTAGAAGGGGGCTGTCGTTTTACACTCCTTTATAATTCAAATTCGAAGGCATAAACTGCTCGATTACCTCCACGCTCACACCTTTGCGCCGGGCATAATCTTCAACCTGGTCTTTGCCAACCTTTTCCAAACTGAAATATTTCGATTCAGGATGTACAAAGAATTCGCCGCTGACGGAAGAAGTTGGGTACATCATAAAGTGTTCGGTCAGGGTCATACCAACTTCTTCGGC
>Ga0209417_1005989_pt1 | contig 12873 bp, 6 predicted proteins | sample RifGroF2_FD_184002 | JGI IMG/M metagenome (GOLD analysis project Ga0209417, IMG submission 184002) | Groundwater microbial communities from Rifle, Colorado, USA - Groundwater F2 (SPAdes) (version 2) | ecosystem: Environmental > Aquatic > Deep subsurface > Groundwater | place: Rifle, Colorado... | reverse complement strand
AGGCGCTGAGATACTTTCAAAATCAACATTCAAATTATCGGTAATTTTTTTCATCCCTTCCGCTGCATCAGCCATATTTACCAACGCGCGGAAGAAAGCTCCTTTATCAACGTTGTTGTCTTTATTAATATTTTCGGAGAATGCGGCGAGGTTATAAATAACCGTGTTGAGAGGATCGCCTGTTTTTTTTACCATGTTTTTCGCGAGCAACTTTTCTCCTTCGGGAATATCGATCGCTGGGATTAAACCTCCATCCGGCAAAAGTGAAAGGTTTTCAGGCCCTTGAAGAAACTCAATTGTACTTGTTGAAGTTATTGGATTGATACTTTTAAATAACGCTGAATTGCGGACAATTTTGTTTCTGAATTCTTCATAAACTTTGAAATCCGCAAGAATATAATTGTCATCAGTTAAAATATAATCCGTGATGACGCCAATTCTAAATCCCTTAAAAAATACCGGGGTTGAAGCTGATAATCCGGCAGCATCGCCAAACTTTGCTTTAAATAGATATTTTTTTTCTAACGCTTTACTGCTGTAAATCAAATACCCGGTGGAAGCGGCAATTATGATCAGCGCAAAAATTATAAACGTTCCCACGATTTTTTCCGAATAACGCATTTTAAATTTCATAAATCACTCAGCAAATAATCTCAAAATTAAACCGGTTACAAAATCTGAGTTGGAATTTTTCAACTCACTAAAGGAAGATGATGAATAAAGTTCGCCCTCATTAAAAAGAATAACCTCCTCGGCTAACTTGTACATTTGTGCATCAACCGTTTCACAAAATATCTGGATAGTTTTTTCTTCTTTTAACTTTAAAATCATTTCAAAAATAGATCTTTGAACCTGCTGGCTGCAATTCATCAACGGATCATCATAAAAAATAATTTTGGGATCCACAATGTATGTCCGAATAAACAAAAGCGCTTTCCTTACGGAAATTGTTAATTTAGCAGGTCTTTCGCTTAAAATAGATTCTGACAGTCCAAAGCCATTAAGATAAATTAATATCTTCTCCAATTTCTCTTCACGAGACACATCGGGGAAATGGAAATCATAAGGAACCAATAAATTTTCAAGAACATTTAAGTTTGAAAGCAATCCACCGGACTGAAAAACAAATCCAATCTGTTTGCGAATCACTCTTTCTTTTTTTTGGAATGAGGTAAATACATTTCTTCCGTCAAGTAGAACCGAACCGCTATCCGGATTAAGTAATCCAGCTAAAATTTTTAATATGTTTGAATTTTCTTCATTCCGGTTAGAAATAATTCCGTAAAGAGGTTTTTCAAAGGTAAAGGAAAAATCGCTCAGAATCGGATTTTCTTTTTTATAACAAACATGCTGTGCTTCTAATTTTTCCATCATACTAAATAAACTATTGCCGTTATGATAATATCAAAAATAATTACCCAAGTAAGAGAAAGAACAACTCCTTTGATAGTGCGCTGCGGAACCTCCGTTGAGGCAAAGTTCACTTGAAGACCCTGATAACTTGAAACTACAGCAACCACAAATCCAAAAAAAAGTGACTTAACAAAACTTGAGAGAATATCTCGCATTGCAATTTCCGAAAATAATTTGTAGAGGAATTCCGAAACAGGTATGGAAGTAAAAAGATTTGCCATCATCCAGGTGCCTGCCAAAGCCGCCGCATTAAAGTAAATATTTAACGCAACCATAGAGAGGACAACTCCCAACACCCTTGGAACAACCAGGTAAAGGACAGGCGAGATCCCAAATGAAACCAGTGATTCGACTTCATGGTTCACTACCATATTTCCAAGTTCGGCGGCTATGGCTGTTCCGGAGCGAGCGATAATAATAAATGCGGTGAGTAATCCTCCAAGCTCCCGGATAATTACAATAACAATGATCGTGTAGAGAAGTTTGCTTCTGCCAAAATCGGGGAGGATAACACTCCCCTCAAGGATAATTATTCCCCCAACGGCAACTGCCATAAAAACTATCAGCGTCAAGGCTTCAAAACCGGTGAAGAGAATTTGTCTGATTAAAATAAGGCGGGTGATTTTTCGTTGATGAAAAAAGTGTTTCAATTCGTAGATAATTTCAAACACAAAGGAGAATACTGCTATCGTTTTTGCGAATAGCAAAAAGGTTTGTCGTCCTACCGCAACAGCTATTTTTTGCACCATTCTCCTCGTTACTTAGGCGAAACTTAAATAAGCGCTCATTTAATTAGTTTAAAGCTCTGAGAATTTCCGGTAATTCTCTTCAACCGGAATTAAAACAATTTTACTTGACTAAATCTATAAAAATATTAGTTGTTTTTCACTCGAAATAAAAATTATTTTTTAATCACCTTTAAAGCTTTGCCCGCAGCGCCGAGTAAAAATTTCTCGCTTACTGGTGAACCGGTTGCGTGTTTCATCCAAACATCGGGCGTAACACTGCCAAACGTTGCCATTCTTTCAAATTCTTTTCCAAGATTTCCCGTTTGTTTTATGTGTTCATCAATTTGAAATGAAATTATATGACCGAGCGGATAATCCGGCAAATAAAGGAAGGAATCGATCATGTGAGAATAAATTCCGAGCAGCGCCACATCTTTTATTTTGAAAACCGGAGCATAAAATTTATTCCAAATAATTTTTGAGATAGTGAGAACAGCCTCCTTCAATTGCCCGGCGTTTGCGTCCGGGTGTTCATACATCCAATGCCAAACTTCAATATCAACTATCGCCACACCGGCAATTTCATAGGTTGCCCAAAAATCTTGTAACGCTTTTAATGCTTCCGCATTTTGATCTTCAGGTTGTAAACCCAATAATGCTAAATCCCTGCTTTGGAAAAGAAAAGCAAACGCTTCTGTAAAAGCGGTGTTCGGAACGCCTTGCAACATAAAATGATCTATTGAATTAAGCGAAAATGTCTGTTCAACATTATGCCCCATTTCATGAATAGCAATATTGTACCCTTTGTAATTCATTCCAGCTTTATCAACGCGTGTGCGGAGATGCGCTTTCTCGGAACGCATTCCCGCACCCCACGCATGACCTGAACCACGCGCGGGATCAACTTCAATATTGTTCGCTAAAAATTTTGCTTTTTCTTTTGTGAACCCCAGTTTAACTAAAAGATTGGGAATGTCTTTTTGGAAGGCGTTTGGAGTTGGATATTTTTTCGCGACAATTTTATCTAAGTCAGATTCAGAATACTTGCTCTTTGGTTTGAATCCATTGTACCAAATATCAAACGGTTCAAGCGGTCTGCCTAATCTTTTTTCAATCAGTTGTGCCGTTTCTTTAACGAGCGGAGAAGATAAAACTGATTCAAGAATTTCTTTTACACGAACTTCCTGCATCTCACGGTTTTCATTAAATTTTCTATCAATTAATGTTTTTGCAGTAGGCGAATAAGGATCAGCTTGTTTTGAAGCCTTGAAATCATCCAACAGCATTTGATAGCGAGTGTCAGGTTCTGGTTTTTCCGAAAAACTTTTGCCGGCTTTTTGATTTTCTGTGTAATCTTTTATCGAAGAAATTTTTACTTCATTAGTGAACGGATTCCAATCGACATCAGGATTATCTATAACAATTTCCGGAATTGTCTGTGTAACAATTCTTTCCATCACTTTCTGAATGATTCTTTGTTTCTCTAACCCAACTTTTCCCAAAGGATAATTTGCTTTCAATTCATCGCGTAAATTCCAGTGAGAAAGCAAACGCATTTTTTCGGGGAAAAGCCGCTCGCCTTTTTCATTTAATACGTGATGCATCCAAACGTTATAACCGGCAATATATGCAGACGATTTTGCTGATGCTTCCCCAATCGCCAAATTAACTTCAGCGGGAATTCTTTTTGCAAAGCGATGAGCCAACCGCGTTTCCGCCCAGTCTTTACGCGTCCAAGTTTCACCTTTGGTTAAACGATCTTCTAAAGTTGTTAATGGAAAATTGAGAAGAACAACGAAAGCAATTTTGTTTTGAAAAAAATCATCGTTGATGTGAGCAGAAGGATCGTAGCCGGCAAATATTTCATCAACCGGAAGGATCGGTCCTAATTCCAAATCAGCTTGGCGGCGATAATCTAAATTTAATTTATTAAAATGACCATCGGTTTGTTCTAAAAGATATTCAAATCTTTCAAAGAGTTGGTTGTGAGCATCTTGTTCGCCAGCATAATTTGTAGCTACAAATTCTTCAAAATCTTTTTGGTTTCCGTCATTCTCACGCCAGAAATTTGAAACATGAGTAATTCCTTTTACAATTTTTGATTTTTGAGATTCACCATATTTTTGAATTAATTGTTCTGACAACTTTTGAGTTGATTTGTCAAGCCAACTTGGTTTTAATGATTGAGCTTTCATAAAAGTTTCACTAGGCTACAATTCTTGTTCCCGCTAAAGGATTAAGTAATTGTGTAGATTCCGTGATGACCGCTTCCTTGCCGCCATTCTTGATAAATGAAATTGCAGCTTGAATTTTTGGTCCCATACTGCCAGAACCAAATTCTCCGGCTTTTAAATATTTCGTCGCCTGCCGCACAGAAAGTTTATCAAGTTCTTTTGCATTCGGCTTTTGAAAATTAATTGAAACTTTTGCAACATCGGTTAAAATAAAAAAAGCGTCAGCGCCAATTTGGTTTGCAAGTAAAGCAGAAGCCAAATCTTTATCGATCACTGCATCAACGCCGTGAAGTGAACCGTTATTTCCAACTACGGGAATTCCGCCGCCGCCTGCAGCAATTACGATGTTTCCTTTTTTCGCTAGTGCTTCAACAATTTCTTTGTTCACAATTCTTTTCGGTTGAGGTGAAGCAACAACCCTTCGCCATCCCCTTTTCCTAGCATCTTCCTTGAAGACCCAATTATTTGCTTTCGAAAGGAGTTCAGCTTCTTCTTTTAAAAAGAATTTTCCAATCGGCTTTGTTGGATTCTGAAATGCCGGATCATCTTTATCAACTACAACTTGAGTAACAAGTGTAACGACATTTCGTTTAACTTTTTTCTCGTTAAGAATATTTAGTATCTGCCGTTCGATCATGTAACCGATTCCTCCCTGGGAATCGGCTACACAAATATCAAGCGGCATTTTGGGAATTTTGTAAGAATCATATCCCGCTTCGTTTCGCAAAAGAATATTTCCTACTTGAGGTCCGTTGCCGTGTGTAATAACAAGGTTATATTGTTTCAGCAATTCAGTTAAAAAATTGCATGTTCTGTAAGTATTATCTTCTTGCTCGTTAATGGTTCCAATCTGACTTCCTTTTAACAAAGCATTTCCGCCGAGAGCTACTACGGCAATTTTTTTCATAAGAATCCTTTTTGCTTCAGAATTTTTTCTATGGTGATATCCCCAATTTCCTGTAAATCATATTGAACGCGTGTTGACGGTTTATTTATTTTCAGCAATCTGCTAAGGTCAATCGGAGTTCCGATAATTACAGAGTCACAATCAGTTGCATTTATCGTCTCTTCCAAATCCTTTATTTGTCCATCGCTGTAACCCATCGCTGGGAGGAGCGTTCCTATCTTTGGATATTTTTTAAACGTATCGGAGATCGAGTTCACAGTGTAAGGACGCGGATCAACTAACTCTTTAGCGCCATAATTCCATGCGGCTACAACACCTGCGCCGTATTCCATTTCACCGTGCGTAAGTGTCGGTCCGTCCTCAACTACAAGCACACGTTTACCGGTAATAAATTCCGGATGTTCAACTTTAATCGGTGAAGCTCCTTGAATTACTATTGCTTTTGGATTTACAGAACGAATATTATCTTGAACAAGTTTAATGTTTTTCGGTTCAGCCGATTCAATTTTATTAATAACCACAACATCCGCAAGCCGAAGCGAAGTGTTACCCGGATAATAATTCATCTCATTTCCGGCACGCAACGGATCGACGACGGTGAATGTTAAATCAGAATGATAGAACGGAAAATCATTATTACCGCCGTCCCAAACGATGATGTCGGCTTCTTGTTCAGCTTGGCGCACGATCGCCTCATAATCAACGCCAGAATAGATAACACCACCGCTAACAATATGCGGTTCGTATTCTTCTATTTCCTCAATCGTACATTTATGTAATTTTAAATCTTCAATTGATCCGTAGCGTTGCACTTTTTGTTTCACCAGATCACCATACGGCATTGGGTGACGGATTGCGACAACTTTCTTACCGGCTTCTCTTAACATCGTTACAATTTTTCTTGATGTTTGCGATTTACCGCTTCCGGTACGCACTGCAATAATTGAAATAACCGGTTTCGTGCTTTTAACCATCGTTTCTTCTGCACCAAGCAACCTGAAAGAAACTCCGGCTGCGTTTACGATGGAAGCTTTCGTCATTACATATTCGAATGGGACATCCGAGTAAGCAAAAACAACTTCTTGCACATTGAATTTTTTTATCAGATTCTCGAGTTCAGATTCGTCATATATCTTTATACCTTTTGGATATAATTTTCCGGCAAGTTCTGCGGGATAGAGACGATCATTGATATTTGGGATTTGTGTTGCTGTAAATGCAACCACATCATAATCTTCGTTGTCTCTGTAAAAGACATTGAAGTTGTGGAAATCACGTCCTGCGGCACCCATGATGAGGACATTTTTCTTTTCCATAGAGGGTCCTTTTTTTTGTTATTCTACTGTTACGCTTTTGGCTAAATTCCTTGGTTGGTCAACGTTCAGACCTTTTTTCATAGCGATGTGGTACGCTAATAATTGAAGAGGAATAACGGACAGAATAGGCATTAACATCCTGATGGTTTCAGGAATTTTAATTACATAATCGGCTAAGCGGTCAATGTCATCATCACCTTCTGTGGCGATGGCAATAACTTTTCCTTTGCGTGCTTTTATTTCTTCGATGTTGGAAACGATTTTGTCGTACGTTGAATCTTTCGGTGCGATGAATACAACAGGCATATTCTCATCGACTAAAGCGATGGGACCATGCTTCATTTCCGCTGCCGGATAACCTTCTGCATGAATGTAGGAAATCTCTTTAAGTTTTAGAGCGCCTTCGAGAGCAACGGGAAAGTTGTATCCTCTACCAAGATATAAAAAGTTTTTGGCATTTTTAAATTCTTCGGCAATCACTTCAATTTGTTTTTCAAGTTGAAGTATCTTTTTTATTTTCTCCGGAATCGTTTGAAATTCTTCGACCAATTTTTGTCCATCGATTAAGCTCATATCTTTTTTGCGGGCAAGCAGTAAAGTGATTAATGCGAAAACGGAAAGCTGTGCCGTAAAAGCTTTTGTTGAAGCTACGCCAATTTCCGGTCCCGCGTGAATATAAACACCGGCATCACTATCCCTTGCAATTGAACTACCAACAGCGTTGCAAATTCCAATTACCAATGCACCTTTGCGTTTAGCTTCTTTCATAGCTGCAAGAGTATCGGCGGTTTCACCAGATTGAGAAATAAAAAAGATCGTATCATCGGGATGAATAATCGGATTGCGGTATCTAAATTCAGATGCGTATTCGACTTCCGTTGGAACGCGTAAATACTGCTCAAACATATATTCGCCCACCATTCCCGAATGCCAGGAAGTTCCACATGCACAAATGATGAAGCGTTTAGAATTTGCGATTCTATTTAAAACAGATTCAAGTCCGCCGAGTTTAGAAGTTCCATCATCATGAACGAGTCTTCCACGCATTGAATTAAAAACCGAATCAGGCTGTTCCATAATTTCTTTCAACATGAAAGTGGAATAACCTCCTTTATCGATTTGCTCAATCGACATGGTCACTTCAATTATTTCTTTTTGAATTTCTTCGTCTTCAATATTTTTTGTGCGAAAGTGGTCTTTGTAAACCTCGGCGATTTCGCCGTCTTCCAAATAAACGACTTGTTTGGTATGAGCAATTAATGCCGATACATCGGATGCGATAAAATTTTCATTTTCACCGATACCAAGTACGAGTGGTGAACCTTTTCTTGCAGCAACAATTTTATCGGGTTCACTGCTTGATAATACAGCAAGCCCATATGTCCCTTCAACTTCATTTAAAGCATGGCGAACTGCGCTAAAAAGTGTAACTCCCTTTTTTAAAAATCTATCGATAAGATGAACCAGAACTTCGGTATCCGTTTCACTTTTAAATTCGTAACCATCTCCGATAAGGATTTTTTTTAACGGCTGATAATTTTCAATAATTCCGTTATGGATTACAAGTAGGGTTTTTTCTTTATTGAAATGAGGATGAGCATTTGTTTCATTCGGAATTCCGTGTGTTGCCCAACGAGTATGCCCGATCCCGATATGTGATTGATGAGTATTGCCATCAATCTTTTCTTCAAGGAGAGAAACTTTTCCTTTATTCTTAATAATATTTAATTTACCATCGGAAAAGAATCCTAATCCGGCGGAGTCATACCCACGGTATTCTAATCTTTTAAGCCCTTGAATTAAAATCGGGATTGCATTTTTATCACCGATATAGCCAACTATGCCGCACATTTTTTCCTCATAATTAATGGTGTAAAATTAAGAATTTTCCAGCTCAGGACGAAACTTCAGACTTACTCCATCTTAACGAGTTTTTGTGTGGTCGTAATCGTTTTATCATCATACTTAGCGAGTACTTTATAGAGATATAGACCATTCGCAATCGGGTCACCGTCTTGATCTTTCCCATCCCACAAGATTTTGTTAAATCCGATTGAGAAATTTCCCGACGGAAGTTTGAGTTCTTTTATTAACCTGCCCGCTATAGTAAATATCCTGATAGCAATTTCCTGCGGTTCATGCTCCCCACGAATTTCAAATGTGAAGTGTGTTTGCCCTGAAAAAGGATTAGGATAATTATAAACATACGCTAGATCATTGTCCGTGTAAGTATAGAACACGGTTCTCCTGACCGAAGCGCCGAAATAATTTCCGCTTGAGTCTTTCGCAAAAACGTCAAGCGAATGTTCTCCTTGTTCCAGCGCTGTTTCTTTCCATTTAAGTACCGTTTCATTATTTGGGTAAGGGATAATTGAATCTCGAATATTCACAACTTCAAGAGGAATGTTATCGATCGAAATTGAAAAATTATTTTTGTTAATGGGTAAAGGTGAATTATCCTTTAATGAAACTTCGATCTCCGGCTCCTTTGAAACAATATCGCCATCGATAATTTCTCTTCCGTCAATCAAAACTTTTAGCGTAGGACGTAAAGTATCATAATTGATAAAGAATTTCTTCTCGACAAAATTGTTGAATGAATAAGTCTCAGACTCATTAGGAACCAGCTCAACTTTAATCTTATGCTGTTCCCCGATCTTGGAGGTTTCTAACAGAGAACTTAAGGTTATCGAGGAATCAGCTTTTATTACTGATTTACTACTATAAAACGGAAGTTTAGCATCGTCGAGATAACACATAACATTAAAAGTATCGGAGACCGTAGTTCCCAAATTTTGCGGAGTTAGGCGAAATTCCAACGGAAAACCCTGAAGAAGAGTATCGGCATTAAATCCCAATCCATTTTTAGCGATAGATAGTTCTGCGGGAGGGGTAAAATCCAGTCCGATTTTCGTAATATTAAAAGCCTCGCCCGATACAGAAGATGTATCTTTTAAATTGATAGCTAATCGCAAAAGAGAATTCAGCGGAAGAGTAACCGTATCAAGAGAATAAGGTGATGGGATATTATCTTTCAACATTTGCCATTGCAGCAAATTCTTATCATATTTCTCAAGCCGCACCGTTGCTGAAGCATCCGCGTGATATTTAGTAATATTATAAGAGACGGAATTCCATTTCTTTGCCGGGCCGAAAGCTGAAGTAACTACGTTACCCTCTGTGTTTTTATATTTCCCAACAAATTTTGCAATTCTTGGTTGGAAACCATCACGAAAAACGCTGGTATAAAGAACATTCGAATATTGGTCATATGTCCACGCAAAATAACCTTGATAGGGAGTATATGTAAGCCACTCTTCTTCAAAACGGATAGGATTGGTGGTTAAATCAAACCTGCGCATATAATTAGAGTTACCGTACTCAAAAGCGTAAAGGTAATTATCAATCACAAAAAAACTACTGAAATAATTATAGCTTGTTCCGCTGAGTTCTCTATCTTCACCTACTTTTGCCCAATTGTTTTTGGGATCAAGAGTTCTTAGACGGTATTTGTAAGCACCGGTTGTATCAAATATGGCTAAATTATATACGTACCGTCCATCCGAACAGAGGTAAAACCCGCCGTTTTTTTCTCTAGAATTTTCATTCAGTAATCCTCCCGACACAAATACAGAATCACGATCACCTGTTCCTGTTTCAACCCACAATAAATAATTTGAAGAACCGGTTGGAATATATATTTTATCTTCAAAGTAAAATATCGTATGAAAAATTGAATAAGTCTCAGGATTGAGTTCTCCATAAGATTGTCCCTCAACCGTACCGTTATTACCCGTACCTATTTTATGGATCTTCGAACTTTGACCATTGTAATAATACATGGCTGCTATATATATATAAGTACCATCGGTTGTTATTGTACTCAGATTATTAATTCCAACCGGAAGGGTAACACCAAATTTCCCTAAAAATCTACTGTTTGTCGGTTTTGCCGGGAAGAAAGAAGCGTTGAGTGAAAGACCTTTTAAAACATCAGAATAATCAATATTTTCCAACTCAAAAAGTTTAAGCTGCTGATTAGAAAAAGAAACAGTATTTGAAGCTTCTGATGTAATTTTAAAAGTAGCTGTATTAGTCCAATTACTTGAGTCAAGCCCATCCCAGCTCCTCGTTCTCCAAAAATATGTTCCGGTATCCTCAAGCGAGTAGATCCATCTTACTACTCCGTTTGATGGGGTTATATTTTTGACATCCTGTAATGGTTTTTCAAATGTTAAAGAAGTATCAGTTTGAATTTGATAAGTAAAATTCTTTCCAACGTATTCACCAATATCAGCTAAGAGAAACTCAATGTTTTTTGAATTTGCTGTAAAACCATTCTGAGGATTTAAAATATTTGGTTCACTTGTTTTATAAACATAAATTGATTTTGAGGTTTCGTTATCGGAAAAGTCATCTTCTGTAGCGTTACCGTTTTCGTTAATATTTACTATGAGAGTATTGGCTCCGTCTTCGGAAGGGCTCCAAGAAAAGGTAAGCGAATCAAGAAGTGCGAAGGATTTTATTTTTTTTGACCCGACCTGAGTTTTAACATTTTTACTCATTACTGAAAGATCAACCGATAAGGAATCATCCGGCTTTAGGAATCCGAAATTCTTCACATATATTTTAACTTGAACAGAATTTCCAACAATTGGAAATTGCGGCGAGATATTTACTAGATCTTCTGCGACAGAATAATCAGGTTTTTTAGGCAAAGCTAATTCAATCAGCGGATCACCAAGCAAAGTTGCCAGCGCGATCATATCAGCATATGGACCGGAAGAAACGTTATAGTTCTTTGTGTTTAAAATCGCTTTTCCAATGATGTAGTTTTTCTTAGTAAATACTTCATGGAAAAACCTAATATTAAAGTCAACGCCTATCCCAAAACTTGTTAAACCTGAACTTCCCCAAAAAGCAATTGCTCCTTTACCGGGAACCTTAATAAACTGTTCACCGAAAACATCTTGATTATCAAAATGACCGGTGTAACAGGTAACACTTGAAACAAAAGGAAGTTTACCTTCGTTATTTAACATATAAATATCGTCATTCAGGAAAACCAGATCCCATTGATATCCGCCGCCGTGTCCGTAATAATTTACAATAACAGCACCGCTATCAATTCCTTTCCGTATTTCTGCGCCACCACCTTGAAATGGGAGATGTTCAGGTCTGCTCGGGTATCGAAAAACTTTTTTGGCACCAAATCCATTTGGAGTTAAATAATTTCTCTCCAAATCTATACTTGCATTATTAAACCCGAAAGATAATTCATCGTTCAAATCCTGGCCTGAAGCTACCAGAAGTGAATTCTGCCTCCAAATTTTTCCGGCATCGCCAGGATATGCTGCAATTTTATCAACAAGATTATTCGCTTCAGTTAATGTTTCGCAAGATAACCTTCCGATAGCAACATCCGGGGCTACGTCATCTCCGCTAACTGCTACAAACATATTATCACTTGCAGCTAATCCATACGTGTCTGAATGATAAGGCATCGATGGGATAAAATTTTTCCTGTTCTGCGGGAAAAGTTCTCTATAATCATAACTCATATCACCTAATAAAACAACATACGAAATCGGTGTACCTGAGTAATTCTCAAAAGCATATTTTAGATATGACTGTATCGCATATGGATCGAGCAAACCAAAAGAAAACTCATCATAAATATCATCCACTTGAGTAATTTGTATGCGTGGAGTTGTAATGGATGTGTCAGGGAAATGAGTTTCTCTAAATTGTTTAAGCCTTTCAGTGGCAGGAAGAAAATTTTTATGTGAAATAATTAAATAATCAACTCCTTGATTTTTATTACGCAGGTTTGATGGGGAATCTATTTTAATTGAATCAACTTTAAAAAAGTTACTAGTACTCGTACAGTAATAATCAGTCCTTACGTCAGCACTATCAACAAACAATACTTGTTGATATTGATTTAATGTAAAATAAGGATTTTTAATAAGCTCACCCCGTTGTGGAATATATATTTGCATATTATCCTCAGTCCAACGTTCCAGACTAAATCTATTTTTACCAAACATTTCTGGTGTTGATATTAGATGGAAATATTTTCCATTTACTCTGTTTGCTCTCCAAAAATCAAACTCAAACCAGTTAATTCTAATTTCATCAGAACGCGATTGTTCCGGGTAAACAGAGTTGGCAACAATTAAACCGTCTGCAACAACTTGAAAATTATTTTCCGGGAAAATACTAATCTTTTTAGTATCAATTTTTTTTTCAAAATTATAAGAATTCTGCCCATC
>Ga0209417_1005988_pt1 | contig 12873 bp, 4 predicted proteins | sample RifGroF2_FD_184002 | JGI IMG/M metagenome (GOLD analysis project Ga0209417, IMG submission 184002) | Groundwater microbial communities from Rifle, Colorado, USA - Groundwater F2 (SPAdes) (version 2) | ecosystem: Environmental > Aquatic > Deep subsurface > Groundwater | place: Rifle, Colorado... | reverse complement strand
ACAACGGGTCAACATTGGGCTACAGGCGGCTTTTCAGTCGGTTTTTCCAATTTCTAGTTACTCGAATTATGCCAGATTAGAGTATGTGAGTTATACTATTGGTGAGTCATTGTTTGATGTGCGGGAATGTCGGCTAAGAGGCTTAACCTATTCTGCTCCATTGAAAGTTAAAATACGTTTAGTTATTTACGACAAGGATTCACCTACCAGTAACAAACAACTTAAGGATATTAAAGAGCAAGAAGTATATTTGGGTGAAGTTCCGTTGATGACTGATACAGGAAGTTTTGTGGTTAATGGAATTGACCGTGTAGTTGTTTCGCAATTACATCGTTCACCAGGTGTATTTTTTGAACATGATAAAGGTAAAACCCATTCTTCAGGTAAACTTTTATACGCAGCAAGGATTATCCCTTATCGTGGATCTTGGTTAGATTTTGAATTTGATCCAAAAGATTGTATGTATATGCGAATTGATCGCAGACGCAAGTTGCCAGCGACAATTATTTTAAGAGCTTTAGGGTATACGACAGAGGAAATTTTAGGGTTATTTTTTGAAACAAATACAATTCATTTAGGCGAAGATAAGGCGGTTTTGGATCTGCAGCCATCACATTTAAAAGGTGAAGTTGCTCCTGTTGATATTAAAGATAAAACAGGTAAGGTCATTGTAGAAGAAGGGCGACGTATTTCGCAATTGCATGTTCGTCATATTGATAAAGCAGGCATTAAAAATTTAGAAGTGCCTATTGAATATCTATATGACAAAGTATTAGCAAAGACCATTTTGCATCCTAAAACTAGTGAAATTATAGCATCTGCAAATGATGAATTTAACGCTGATTTGGTCAAAAAATTCCATAAGGCGAATATTGAAAATTTTGAAATTTTATATGTGAATGAATTAGATCGTGGGTTGTATATTTCCGATACTTTGAGAATCGACAATACTACCAATTCTTTGGAAGCGTTAGTGGATATTTATCGTATGATGCGACCGGGAGAGCCTCCTACTAAAGAGGGTGCTGAAAATATGTTTCATAACTTATTTTTTGCATCCGAACGTTACAGTCTTTCAGCTGTAGGTAGAATGAAATTTAATAGTCGTGTTGGAAGAAAGGATTCAACGGGACCTGAGATTTTAACAAAAGAAGATATAGTTGATGTTTTAAAAGTATTGGTTAATATTCGTGATGGTAGGGATGAAGTAGATGATATCGATCATTTGGGTAATAGAAGAGTGCGTTGCGTAGGAGAAATGCTCGAAAATCAATTCCGTATTGGTTTGGTACGTGTTGAGCGTGCAGTGCGTGAACGACTTGGTCTGGCAGATACTGAAAATTTATTGCCACAAGATTTGCTTAATGCTAAACCAGTTTCAGCGGCGATCAAGGAATTTTTTGGTTCCAGTCAGTTGTCACAATTTATGGATCAAAATAATCCCCTTTCTGAAATAACGCATAAACGTCGTATTTCTGCTTTGGGGCCTGGGGGGTTAAGTCGGGAAAGAGCCGGTTTTGAGGTTCGAGATGTGCACACAACGCACTACGGTCGTGTCTGCCCAATTGAAACACCTGAAGGGCCAAATATTGGCTTGATTAACTCGGTTGCTCTTTATGCACGTATTAATAGTTATGGTTTTTTAGAAACTCCATATCGTAAAGTTGTTGATGGATTTGCTACGGATGAAATAGATTATTTATCGGCGATAGAAGAAGGCAAATATTATATTGCACAAGCAAATACTACTTTGGATAGCAAAGGAAAATTGTTAGATGAATTAGTCCCATGTCGTCATAAAGGAGAGTTTTCTTTAAGAACGTCTGATAATGTTAATTATATGGATGTTTCGCCACAACAAACAGTTTCGGTGGCAGCTGCCTTGATCCCCTTTTTGGAACATGATGATACTAGCCGAGCCTTAATGGGTTCAAACATGCAACGGCAGGCTGTTCCCGGTATTCGTAGCGAAAAGCCTTTGGTTGGTACTGGTATCGAACACAAAGTTGCAGTTGATTCGGGTGCGGTTGTAGTCGCTAAACGTGGTGGTGTTGTCGACTCATTTGATGCATCACGTATTGTTATTCGGGTTAACGAAAATGAAATGACAGATCGACAGGATGAGTCTGGAGTTGATGTTTATAGTCTTATTAAGTATACGCGATCAAATCAAAGCACTTGTATTAACCAGAAGCCAGTGGTTAATGTTGGAGACGTTGTTGCAAAAGAGGACGTGTTAGCTGATGGTCCTTGTACTGATTTGGGTGAATTAGCTTTGGGACAGAATCTTTTGGTGGCGTTTATGCCATGGAATGGTTATAACTTTGAGGATTCTATTCTTATTTCTGAAAGGTTAGTGGAAGAAGATCGTTTTACAACGATTCATATTCAAGAGCTTACTTGTATTGCTCGTGATACTAAATTAGGAGCTGAAGAAATCACTTCTGATATTCCTAATATTGGTGAAAAGGCGCTACAAAAATTAGATGAATGTGGTATTGTACATATAGGCGCTGAGGTTGAGGCTGGAGATATTTTGGTTGGTAAAATTACGCCGAAGGGAGAAGCGCAATTATCCCCAGAAGAGAAGCTTTTACGAGCGATTTTTGGAGAAAAAGCCTCTGATGTTAAGGATAGTTCTTTACGCGTGCCTTCAGGTGCGAATGGTACGGTAATAGATGTACAAATTTTTACCCGCGACGGAGTTGGTAAGGATGAGCGTGCGAAAAAAATTGAGGAAGTAGCTTTAACAAATATTAAGAAAGATATGTTTGATGAACTGCGTATTTTGCAGGATGCGGTGTATCAGCGTGCCGCAAGATTGATGATTGGCAAACATATGGTTGGAGGTACCAAACGTTCAGGTAAGGGCATAGTTATTACTCAGGATTATTTGAATAGTGTACAGCGGGACAAATGGTTTGCGATTCATTTGGAAGATGATGCGGCTAATCAACAGCTGGAGTCTTTGGCTGCCCAGGTTAAATATTTAACAGAAGAGCACAGTAAGAAATTAGATATTAAACGCAAGAAACTTTTGCAAGGAGATGATTTAGCTCATGGGGTGTTGAAAATTGTAAAAGTCTATCTTGCTGTAAAACGTAGAGTGCAAGCTGGTGATAAAATGGCTGGTCGTCATGGTAACAAAGGTGTTATCTCAATGATTACTGCTGTTGAAGATATGCCATTTTTACCAGATGGTACGCCAGTTGATATTGTTCTTAACCCACTAGGCGTACCATCGCGTATGAATGTCGGGCAGGTTTTAGAGACCCATCTTGGTTGGGCAGCTAAAGGGTTAGGGATAAAAATAGGTGCACTACTTGATCAGCATTGCAAGACAGAAGAAATACGTGTGATGTTAGAGAAAGTTTACAATTCCGAAGAAAAACAAAAAGTTGATTTTAGTTCTTTTAAGGACAATGAAGTTAGAACCTTAGCGCATAATTTGCGTGCTGGAGTACCTGTCGCAACACCAGTGTTTGATGGTACTACTGAAGAAGAAGTGAAAAAATGGTTGGCTTTGGCTGGGTTGCCAGAAAGTGGACAAAGTTATTTAACTGATGGTAGAACAGGAAGACAATTTGATAGACCTGTAACGGTTGGTTATATGTATATGTTGAAGTTGAACCATTTAGTTGATGATAAGATGCACGCCAGATCGACAGGTTCTTATAGCTTGGTTACCCAGCAACCCTTGGGTGGTAAAGCGCAATTTGGTGGTCAGCGTTTTGGTGAAATGGAGGTTTGGGCATTGGAAGCGTATGGAGCAGCTTATACTTTACAGGAAATGCTTACGGTTAAATCTGATGATGTTAGTGGTCGTACGGCTATTTATAAAAATATTGTTGATGGTGATTACCGTATGGTGCCTGGAATGCCGGAATCGTTTAATGTATTAATCAAAGAAATACGTTCTTTGGGAATTAATATTGATCTTGAGAGCGATTAAGTATAGCTAAAGATTGAATTTTTACGATTCAAGTTTTAAGTATTTGATTTTAAAAGTAATTTCATTTACATATCTTAGAAATTTTAATTAAAAATCATGTTATAACATGGATGTTATAGAGTGATTTTTAGGAGAACGGCCTTGAAAGATTTACTAAATCTTTTAAATAAAAGACAAACAGAAGAATTTGATTCTATTTATATAGGATTAGCTTCTCCTGAAACGATTCGTTCCTGGTCATATGGTGAGGTGAAAAAGCCTGAAACCATCAATTATCGTACTTTTAAGCCAGAACGAGATGGTTTATTTTGCGCTAAAATTTTTGGACCAGTTAAGGATTATGAATGTTTATGCGGTAAGTATAAGCGTTTAAAGCATCGTGGTGTGATTTGTGAAAAGTGCGGTGTTGAAGTTACTGTTTCTAAAGTGCGTCGTGAACGCATGGGGCACATAGAATTAGCCAGCCCAGTTGCGCATATATGGTATTTGAAATCTTTGCCATCGCGCATTGGTTTGTTGCTTGATATGACTTTACGTGATATTGAGCGCGTTTTGTATTTTGAAGCTTTTGTTGTTGTGGAGCCTGGTCTCACTCCTTTGACTAAAGGTCAGTTGCTTTCCGATGAGGAATATATACAGGCAACAGAGACTTATGGTGATGATTTTGCAGCCATGATGGGCGCTGAAGCGGTTCAGCACTTGTTACAGGGAATAGATTTAACGGAAGAAATAAATGGTTTACGCGAAGAACTGCAACAGACAGGCTCTGATACCAAGCTAAAGAAAATTAGCAAACGTATTAAAGCTTTGGAGTCTTTTTTAGAATCAGGTAATAAACCTGAGTGGATGATATTTACAGTATTGCCAGTATTACCTCCAGATTTGCGTCCTTTAGTGCCGCTAGATGGAGGAAGGTTCGCTACTTCTGATCTAAACGATCTTTATCGGCGTGTTATAAACCGCAATAATCGTTTGCGGCGGTTGTTAGAGCTTAATGCTCCTGATATAATTGTGCGTAATGAAAAGCGCATGTTGCAAGAATCCGTAGATGCTTTATTGGATAATGGGCGTCGTGGGCGAGTTATAACAGGTGCCAACAAGCGACCTTTAAAATCCTTAGCGGATATGATTAAAGGAAAACAGGGGCGTTTTCGTCAAAACTTGCTTGGTAAACGTGTCGACTATTCTGGTCGCTCGGTCATTGTGGTTGGTCCTACTCTTAAGCTGCATCAATGCGGATTGCCGAAGAAAATGGCGTTGGAACTTTTTAAGCCCTTTATTTTTGGTAAATTACAAATGCAAGGATTAGCTACTACCATCAAAGCAGCAAAACGCATGGTGGATAGTGAGGCCCCCGAGGTTTGGGATATTTTGGAAGAAGTTATTCGTGAGCACCCAGTATTGTTAAATCGTGCTCCAACTTTGCATCGTCTTGGTATCCAAGCTTTTGAACCGCTTTTGATTGAAGGAAAAGCAATTCAATTACATCCTTTGGTTTGTACTGCTTACAATGCCGACTTTGACGGAGACCAGATGGCTGTCCACGTGCCATTAACTTTGGAGGCACAGCTTGAGGCGCGAGCTTTAATGATGTCAACAAATAATATTTTGTCTCCAGCTAATGGCGACCCAGTTATTGTGCCGACGCAGGATGTTGTGTTGGGATTGTATTATATGACTAGGGATAGAATTAACGCCAAAGGAGAAGGGATGGTTTTTTCCGATATAGCTGAGGTTAAACGTGCCTATGAAAGCGAAGTAATTGATTTGCATGCCAAAATAAAAGTACGTCTAAGAGAGGTGCTTTTTGAGGAAGACGGTGAGAGAAATGAGAGCATTAAACTAATATCTACTACAGCTGGTCGCGCTTTATTATGGGAAATAGTCCCAGAAGGTTTGCCGTTTTCTTTGATTGATAGACCGTTCACTAAAAAAGTGGTATCGGCATTGCTTAACTCTTGTTATCGTCATCTTGGTACAAAAGCGACAGTTATTTTTGCTGATCAGCTTATGTATACTGGTTTTAAATATGCTACTATCGCTTCTATTTCTATTTGTGTGGATGATTTGGTAGTACCAGACAATAAAGCAAGCATTATCAGTAAGGCTGAAGCTGAAGTTTTAGAAATTGAAAAACAATATGCTTCTGGTTTGGTGACTCAAGGTGAGCGCTACAATAAAGTTATCGATATTTGGTCTTATACAAACGATGAAGTTGCTAAAGCAATGATGGAAAAGCTTTCCACGGAATGGGCTATTAACGCTAAAGGTGAAAAGGTTCGTCAAAATTCATTCAACCCCGTCTTTATGATGGCTGATTCAGGTGCTCGAGGTTCAGCAGCCCAAATGCGTCAGCTTGCCGGTATGCGAGGTCTAATGGCAACTCCTGATGGTACGATTATTGAGACCCCAATTACAGCTAATTTCCGTGAAGGCTTGAGTGTATTGCAATACTTTATTTCAACTCACGGTGCTCGTAAGGGATTGGCTGATACAGCTTTAAAAACCGCTAACTCAGGATATTTAACGCGTCGTTTGGTGGATGTTTCGCAAGATGTTGTGGTGCGTGAAGTGGATTGTGGTACAGAAAATCACATTATCATGAAACCTTTAATTGAAGGTGGTGATGTTGTTGAATCTTTGCGCGAAAGAGTTTTGGGTCGTGTTACTGCTGAGGATATTTTGGATCCTGTAACTGGTGAGGTGGTTATTGAAAAAGGAATATTGCTCGATGAGAGATTGGTTGATTTATTAGAATTACATACCGTGGATGTAGTGAAAGTGCGTTCGTCAATTACCTGTGAAACTGGTTATGGAATTTGCGCCATGTGTTATGGACGTGATTTGGCTCGTGGACATTTAGTAAACCAGGGTGAAGCAGTCGGTATCATGGCGGCGCAATCGATTGGTGAACCTGGAACACAGCTTACCATGCGTACTTTCCATATTGGTGGTGCGGCATCAAGAACCACTGCAAGTGATAATGTTCAAGTTAAAAATAATGGAAAAATAAAATTTCATAACATGAAAACAGTGCAGCATAGCACAGGTAACTTAATTACAGTATCGCGTTCTGGAGAACTAGCTGTGTTAGATGCGAATGGACGCGAGCATGAGTGTTATAAAGTACCTTATGGCGCCACTTTGTTGGTGACTGAAGGTGCAGCAGTTAAATCAGGTCAATTAGTAGCGCAGTGGGACCCACATACCAGACCTATTGTTACAGAAGTTGCTGGTTATGCTAAGTTCATTGATGTTATTGATGGCGTTAATATGAACCGTCAAACAGATGAATTAACGGGGTTAAGTACTATAATTATTTCAACCGCCGCTCAAAGAATTTGGGCTGGGCGTGAGTTGCGACCAATAGTAAAACTTGTTGATGCTAAAGGTAAAGAGTTATTTTTAGCTGGTACCAATATGCTGGCACAATACTTTTTGCCAAGTGGGGCTATTTTACATATAGAAGATGGTGGTACTTTAGGTGTTGGCGATATTGTAGCTCGTATCCCACAAGAAATTAGTAAAACCCGTGATATTACAGGTGGCTTGCCACGTGTGGCGGATCTTTTTGAAGCGCGTAAGCCTAAGGAATCCGCACTACTTGCGGAAATTTCTGGAACAGTTAGCTTTGGTAAGGAGACCAAAGGGAAACGTCGTTTAGTTATTACGGGAAATGAAGGAGTGACGCATGAGGAATTATTGCATAAATGGAGAAATGTTACTGTTTTTGAAGGTGAATATGTAGAAAAGGGTGAGGTCATTGCTGATGGAGCATTAGACCCCCATGATATCTTGCGTTTATTGGGAGTTGAAGCGCTGGCCAGTTATATTGTTAACGAAGTTCAGGGTGTTTATCGCTTACAAGGTGTTAAAATCAATGATAAACATATAGAAGTTATTTTAAGGCAGATGTTACGTAAGGTGGAGATTACTGACCCAGGTGAAAGTAAATTCATTAAGGGGGAGCAAGTCGAAAGAACAAGAGTTATTGAAGAAAACAAACGAGTTATTGCAGAAAAAGGAGTTCCCGCTAAATATGAATTGGTTTTGTTAGGTATTACTAAAGCTTCTTTGGCGACTGAATCTTTTATTTCTGCTGCATCATTCCAAGAAACCACCCGTGTCTTGACTGAGGCTTCTATTAATGGTAAGCATGATAGTCTTTGCGGGTTGAAAGAAAATGTTATGGTTGGGCGTTTAATTCCGTCTGGAACAGGTTTTGCTTACCATAAACAAAGACAGCAAAAGCAAGCTGAATTAATAAGCGGTATTGATGAGTCGACATCCGAAGTTATGACTGCTGAAAAAGCTGAAAAAGCTTTAAGTGAAGCTTTGAAGGATAGTGCGACTAAATAAGCTTAAAAATATAGTGAAAAAAAATAAGATTTTAATAAAAAAAAATAGTTTTTTTAAAAGTATAAAGCTAATTTTTAACGTATTGAATTAAAAGAACATTTTTTAGATGTTCTTTAAGGAATCATTGAGATAAGACCAGTTTATTTTTAATTTTTGGTTTTTATTACTTGAATATTGAAAAGAGTGCTTGACATATAAAACAAGTATCATATAGAATCTCGCATTCCTTATTTATGCTGTGTATATGATAACTACTTTGATCAAATACAGATGTGAATTTTTACCAGTATATAAATATTATAGATTTTAGGGTTAGAAAAAATGGCGACAGCTAATCAATTAGTTCGTAAGCCGCGTATGCGGAGAAGTTACAAGAATGCAGTGCCAGCCTTGCAGGGTTGCCCGCAAAAGAGGGGTGTTTGTACTAGGGTGTATACTACAACTCCTAAGAAGCCAAACTCGGCATTACGTAAAGTTGCTCGTGTTCGTTTAACAAACGGTATGGAAGTTACCGCTTATATAGGTGGTGAAGGACATAACCTACAAGAGCATTCGGTGGTTTTGATTCGTGGCGGTCGTGTTAAAGATTTGCCAGGTGTAAGATATCATATTGTTCGAGGTAGTTTGGATACTAGTGGAGTCGGTGGTCGTAAGCAGGGACGTTCTAAATACGGTGAAAAAAGAGCAAAGAAATAAATTGTAAGAAAATTTAAAATTTCTATCAAAGGGTAAATATGTCCAGAAGAAAAGCAGCATCAAAGAGAGTTATTTTACCAGATCCTTTATTTGGTAGTCAGTCGCTCGCAAAGTTTATGAATATTGTCATGCAGAGTGGCAAAAAAGCTTGCGCTGAAAAAATTGTTTATGGCGCTTTAGAGAAGTTAATTGAGCGCGTTCATAGCAAAACGTCATCAGGTGATAGCGCAAAAGGCGTTAAAGCCACTAAGAAAAAAGGCGGTAAGATTGACGCTAATGACAAGATTTTGGCGTTAGAACTTTTCTCTAAGGTTTTGGACAATATTCGTCCTACAGTAGAGGTTCGATCTAGGCGTGTTGGTGGTGCAACTTACCAAATTCCGGTGGAAGTCAAGACCGATCGTGGAATCGCTTTGGCTATGCGTTGGTTAGTCACTTATTCATCCTCACGCGGTGAGAAAACGATGGCTTTACGTTTGGCGGCTGAAATGTTTGATGCAATGGATGGTCGTGGCGGTGCGGTAAAAAAACGCGAAGATATACATAAGATGGCAAAAGCTAATCAGGCATTTGCACATTATAGATGGTGATAGTTCAAACTGTAATTTGTTTGTTTAGGTAATAAAGGTTTTTAAAGTATATGGCTAGTATTTCCAACAGAGAAACCCCGATAAAAAGATATCGTAATATCGGTATAACTGCGCATATTGATGCGGGTAAGACAACCACTACGGAGCGTGTTTTGTTTTACACAGGGATTTCACATAAGATTGGTGAAGTGCACGAAGGCGCTGCTGTCATGGACTGGATGGAGCAAGAAAGGGAGCGTGGTATTACGATTACTTCTGCTGCCACAACCTGTTATTGGATGGGTATGGATAAGCAGTTTCCGCTGCATCGTATTAATATTATTGATACCCCCGGACACGTCGATTTTACTATTGAGGTAGAGCGTTCTTTGCGTGTTTTAGATGGCGCTGTGGTGGTATTATGCGCGGTCGGTGGTTGTGAACCACAAACAGAAACCGTTTGGAGACAAGCTAATAAATATAAAGTTCCGCGTCTTTGTTTTGTTAATAAAATGGATCGTGCTGGAGCTAACTTTTTACGCGTTACCCAACAAGTAAAAGACCGTCTTGGGGCAAATGCTGTAGTTATGCAGTTGCCAATCGGGGCGGAGGAAAACTTTAAAGGAGTCGTTGATTTAGTTAGAATGCAGGCTATTTATTGGAATGAAGCTGATAAAGGAATGACTTACGAAGCTAGAGAGATACCGGCAGACATGGTGGAAGATTGTGCAGAATGGCACGAGATATTAGTTGAAAACGCTGCAGAAGCTAATGAGTATTTGATGGGGAAATATTTAGAGACTGGTGAGTTGAGTGATATTGAAATCAAAGAAGGCATTCGTTTGCGCACAATTGCTAATGATATTGTACCCGTTTTTTGTGGTTCAGCTTTTAAAAACAAAGGTGTTCAGGCTGTATTAGATGCGGTTATTGAATATTTACCAGCTCCTGATGAAGTTGCTGATATAAAAGGCGTCTTAGAGAATGGTACAGAGATTACTTGTCCATCTTCTGATAGTGAACCATTTGCTGCTTTAGTGTTTAAGATTGCTACTGATCCTTTTGTTGGAACATTATCATATTTTCGTGTTTATTCGGGTGTATTACAGTCAGGTGATTCGTTATATAATTCGGTTAAAAGCAAAAAAGAACGTATTGGAAGAATGGTGCAAATGCACGCTAACTCACGTTCTGAGATTAGTGAAGTTCGTGCTGGAGATATCGCAGCGGCCGTTGGTTTGAAAACAGTATCCACGGGGGACACTTTATGCAGTTTAGACCGAATTGTTACGTTAGAACGCATGGAATTTCCTGAACCAGTAATATTCGTTGCGGTTGAGCCAAAAACCAAAGCTGATCAAGAGAAAATGGGTGTTGCTTTGGGTAAGTTAGTACAGGAAGATCCTTCATTTCATGTTCATACCGATGAAGAGTCCGGTCAGACAATTATAGCAGGAATGGGGGAGTTACATCTTGAAATAATTGTGGATAGAATGAGGCGCGAATTTGGCGTGGATGCTAATATTGGAAAACCACAAGTAGCATATCGCGAAACTATTCGTAAAAAAGTTGAGCAAGAAGGTAAATATATTAAACAGTCAGGTGGACGTGGTCAATACGGACATGTTTGGATGCGTTTAGAGCCGCAGGAACTTGGGAAAGGATATGAGTTTGCAAACGCTATTGTTGGTGGTGTTATTCCAAAAGAGTATATCCCGGCTACAGATAAGGGTGTACGTGAACAAATGCAAAATGGAGTTTTGGCTGGTTATCCAGTGGTAGATATTAAAGTGACTCTCTTCGATGGTTCTTATCACGAAGTTGACTCTAGTGAAATGGCGTTTAAGATTGCGGCTTCTATGGCATTTAAAGAAGGTGCTTTAAAGGCGCAGCCAGTTTTGTTAGAGCCGATAATGAGTGTAGAAGTTGTAACCCCAGAGGAGTACATGGGGGATGTTGTTGGTGATTTAAGTCGTCGTCGTGGTATGATTCAGGGAATGAATGAAAATCCTTCGGGTAAGGTTATCAGTGCAATGGTACCTTTGGGAGAAATGTTTGGTTATGCGACCGATTTACGGTCTATGTCGCAAGGACGTGCTGTTTACAGTATGGAATTTTCTAAGTATAGTGAAGCTCCTGCGAGTATTGCGGAAGCTGTTATTAATCAAAAGAAAAAATGATTACAATTATAATTTTTAAAAAATAGAGGAATTATACTATGGCAAAAACAAAATTTGAACGAACAAAACCACATATGAATGTCGGAACAATAGGGCATGTAGACCATGGTAAGACGACGTTGACGGCAGCGCTGACAGCAATTCTGGCAAAAAAACATGGTGGAGATGTTAAGGGATATGATCAAATAGATAATGCTCCTGAAGAAAAGGCAAGAGGAATCACGATTAATACGTCCCATGTTGAGTATCAAACAGATAAAAGACACTACGCACACGTAGATTGCCCAGGACATGCTGACTATATTAAAAACATGATCACTGGCGCAGCGCAAATGGATGGAGCAATTTTGGTTGTTTCAGCAGCAGATGGTCCAATGCCACAAACCAGAGAACATATCTTATTAGCCCACCAGGTTGGTGTGCCAAGTATCATAGTTTTTCTGAATAAAGCTGATATGGTTGAAGATAAAGAGCTCTTAGAATTAGTAGAGATGGAGACAAGAGATTTATTAACGAAGTATGGATTTGATGGAGATAAAACTCCAATCGTAGTCGGTTCAGCATTGAAGGCTTTGGAAGGGGATACGGGAGAATATGGTGAGCAGGCAATATTAAAATTAGCTGCAGCAATGGATGAGTATTTTCCATTACCACAAAGACCAATAGATAAGCCGTTTTTGATGCCGATTGAAGATGTGTTTTCGATTTCTGGTCGTGGAACGGTTGTGACAGGACGTATAGAAAGAGGAATTGTGAAGGTTGGTGAGGAAGTTGAGGTAGTGGGTATAAAAAATACACAGAAAACCGTATGCACAGGAGTAGAAATGTTTCGTAAGTTGCTAGATGAAGGACAGGCTGGTGACAATGTCGGCGTACTGTTGAGGGGTTTAAAGAGAGAGGATGTGGAAAGAGGGCAGGTATTGGCTAAATCTGGATCTATTACTCCGCATACTAAATTTGAAGCCGAGATTTATGTGTTATCGAAAGAAGAGGGTGGACGTCATACTCCATTTTTCAAGGGATACCGTCCACAGTTTTACTTTAGAACAACTGATGTAACAGGGGCAGTAGAGTTGCCAGCTGGAATGGAAATGGTAATGCCGGGTGATAATGTGAA
>Ga0209417_1005985_pt1 | contig 12877 bp, 11 predicted proteins | sample RifGroF2_FD_184002 | JGI IMG/M metagenome (GOLD analysis project Ga0209417, IMG submission 184002) | Groundwater microbial communities from Rifle, Colorado, USA - Groundwater F2 (SPAdes) (version 2) | ecosystem: Environmental > Aquatic > Deep subsurface > Groundwater | place: Rifle, Colorado... | reverse complement strand
CCCGCAAGATATGCTTCTACAAGATTACCGGGGAAACCTCTTATAAAAATTCATGATAAAACAATAATTCAATGGGTTTATGAAAGAGCGTGTCAGTCAAAATTAGCGCTGGAAGTAATAGTTGCTACAGATGATGAAAGAATATATCAGTCAGTAAAAGAATTTGGCGGTCAGGTTAAAATGACCGCTTCTTCGCATCAGAGCGGAAGCGACAGGATTGCTGAAATTGCAACAGATAATCCGGAAATGGAAATTATTGTTAATGTTCAGGGCGATGAGCCTTTAATCACTCCTGAAAGCATTGATGAAGCTATAAACGCGTTAATTTCCGATAAAAACGCTGATATTTCCACATTAATAAGAGAAATTACAGATAAAGATGAAATTTTAAATCCAAATGTTGTAAAAGTTGTTACTGATAATTCAGGAAAAGCTCTTTATTTTTCGCGTGCGGCGATTCCTTATGAAAGAGAGTTAGGGCAGATCAAGTTTTATGCGCATATCGGGCTTTATGCGTATAGACGGGAATCTTTGCTTAAAATGACACAACTTAAGCAAACGAATCTTGAAAAGGCTGAATGTCTTGAGCAGTTAAGAGCATTACAAAACGGAATGACAATAAAAACTGTTGTGGTCAACTATAAACCAATAGGAATTGACACACCCGAAGACGTGGAAGAATTTAAGCGTTATTTACAATCAAAATTATATTAATTAAAAAGAGGACTTAATTAAGTCCTCTTTTTATATTTATTTCTTTTTAACTTCAACCAAGTTGAGATAAAGTTCTTGAAGCTGATCTTCGGAAGCATTTGCAGGGGCTTCTGTCATTAAGCATTTTGCCTGACTGTTTTTAGGGAAAGCAATTACTTCTCTGATAGAATTTGACTTGGCAAGCATTGCAACAAGCCTGTCTAAACCAAGAGCAATTCCTCCATGCGGAGGCGTTCCGTATTTGAATGAATTTATCATAAATCCGAATTTTTCCTGAGTTTCTTCATCAGACATTCCCATTAAACCGAAAACTTTTTTCTGAAGCTCTGAATTGTGGATTCTAATACTTCCGCCGCCTAATTCAGTTCCGTTATACACAATATCATAAGCCAGAGCGCGACATTTATCAGGCTGGTTTTCCAGTAAATCTAAATCTTCGGGGTTTGGAGAGGTGAAAGGATGGTGAACCGCGACAAATCTGTTTGCTTGCTCGTCTTTTTCAAACATCGGAAAGTCCATAACCCACAGTAAATTATGTTTTGACTCGTCAATCAGACTTAATTTTTCGCCAAAATGCAGCCTTAATCTTCCTAAAACATCAAAAACAATTTTATTATTATCAGCAACGAGGAAAACAACATCACCCGGGTTTGCATTAGCTCTTTTCTGGATTGCAGCGGATTCTTCATCGTTTATAAATTTAAGTATAGGGGATTTAATTGTTCCGTCAAGCCCGTAAGTTATCCATGCAAGACCTTTTGCACCATAAGAAACCGCAAGATTTCTAATATCATCCATATCTTTACGGCTGTAACCTGCAATTCCCTGAACACAAATAGCTCTAACAGCTCCACCTTGTTTTACCTGATCGGCAAAAGCTTCAAAAGAACTTTTTTCCATAATATCGCTCAAATCAAAAAGTTTAAGGTCAAATCTGGTGTCAGGCTTGTCTGAACCATAATTCTCCATAGCTTCTTTATGCGTTAATCTTGTGAAAGGTGCTTGAACTTTAACTCCTGCAGCTTTAAACGATTCAACAACCAGACCTTCTGTGACGGAAATAATATCTTCCTGATCAACAAATGACATTTCTATATCGACTTGAGTGAATTCAGGCTGTCTATCCGCTCTAAGGTCTTCATCGCGAAAGCATTTTGCGATTTGATAATATCTTTCTATTCCGCCTACCATTAATAATTGTTTAAAGATTTGCGGTGATTGAGGCAGCGCATAGAATTTGTTCGGCTGAACGCGGCTGGGGACAAGATAATCTCTTGCGCCTTCAGGCGTAGTTTTTATTAATATCGGGGTTTCCACCTCTATAAAATCGTGAGAATTCATATAATTTCTGATATTTGTGGTAATTTTATGCCTTAAAAGTAAATTGTTAAGGACTTTGGGTCTTCTAAGGTCAAGATATCGGTATTTTAGACGTAAATCCTCATTAACTTCCTGATCATCTTCAATAATGAAAGGAGGCGTTTCTGATTCGCTTAAAATCACTGTTTTATCAGGATAAATTTCTATAGTGCCTGTTGTTAAATTTGGATTAAAAGTATCCGCGGGTCTTTGGGAAAGAATTCCCGAGATATTTATTACATATTCACTTTTTAGTTGCTGAAAAATCTTGTGAATATCAGTATTTTTAATAGGATCCGCAACAATTTGAATTATTCCGCTTCTGTCCCTGAGTTCCACGAAAATAATTCCGCCGAGGTCTCTTACATTTGAAACCCAGCCTGCTAAATTAACTCTCGTGTTAATATCTTTTTCGGAAAGTTTTGCGCACCAGTGGGTTTTTAATTTTGAAGTTTCTATATTTTGCATAATATTACTCATCACCATTATCTCTTTCGATATTTTTAATGCCGTCTTTATATTTTTTTACCATAATTATAAGCTTCAGGTCAATTCGAATGCTTAATCATCCTGTTCAATTTCAAGATGTGACTGAAAATCAAAAGGCTTGTCTTCTATTTTTTCGTATATATACGCGGCAATCATTGCAGAAATTGCATTAAAAGGAGCGCTTATTACCAACGCCACAAAAAATAGCATAATAATTGAAATTATAAAACTATAGCTTAAATCAGTGAAGGACAGGGTTTGTTTATAGTGACTCGTGAATAATTCAATAATATAGTTGATAGGCAAAAATACAGCCGCAGCGGAAATTAAAGAAATAAAACCCGATACCGCACCTATAAGAGCGCCATCTTGAACTGTTAATATTCCAACAAGCTGGTTTTTCTTGAGATATATAATTATTCCGGCTCCGGCGAGAATAAATAGCGCGAATATAATAAGGAATTTTAATAATAAGAAATTAATTAAAAATAAAACTCCTGCTGCTAAACCAGCTATAGCGCTTAATATGACTGTGGTTTTTAAAATATTTCCCATTAAACTTTCTCCAATTCCGGCAATAATTTTAAACATAATAAAATAATACCAGTAGATTGGATTTTAGGCACAAAAAATGTAAATAAATAATTTGTTAAAAATTCAGACTGGCAAATCCATAAGCAGAATAAGGCAAGTTTCCTTTTTTAAAGGTAAATTTTATAAGCTCTGTCTCAATTTTGTTTGGCTTTTCCCAGATTAAACCGTTAATCCTTTTTAAATTTTCTTTGTCCATATTTAGCACTGAAATCAAAGCTGATATTTCATTATCAGGCGCAAAATATATGTTGGTATAGTTTTTAAGCGAATTATACCGGGAAATTATATGATCTTCGGTTTCCGAAATAATTGTTTGAGTTTTTTGAAGCAGTGCCACATTTGAATATTCAGATTCATTTTTTCGGTATTTAACAATGTCTGTTTTCTTTTTACTTATTGAATCTTCGCAACATATGATTTTCTTAAGATGCTCAACGCCAAAATCAACCGTATCATTTGTGAAAATCTGCGAATAGGTTTTTAGTTCATCAAGAAGATATTTTAACTGATTATCTCTATAAGAGCTTGTTTCAAAACTCGCATATAATTTTACAAAAGTATTTTCTCTAAGACATTCGCTGTGAGAATTTTTGGTTAATTTGAAATTAAAATCTTTATAGCCGTTTATGCCGGCTGTTTTATAAACAAATAAATCGGCACTGCTTAACAATGTTTCGCAGGAAAAATTAATATTATTTATTTCTCGTGTTTGTTCTTGAATATTAATATCGCTAAGAAAATTATCAAGAAGTATTTCAAAAATTTTATTTTGATAATGAAATTGTCTCATGTTGCGGTTTTTATCATTTTTTATAAAAGACAATTCATTTTCTATAAGATTTAGTTCTCTTTCTATTTCTTCATTAAATTTATCTTGATTTTCTTTTATATAGTTGTATAAAAGAACTTTCTGAAAAATATTTTTTAAGTATTTATCGGGAATAACAGGCTTATTAAAGTTATTTTTTTGAAAATATTTATAATTAGAAATTTGTTTTATATGAACATCTTCTATCCAGTACTGGCTAACAGCTTCAAGAAAACCGTCATTTACAAGATTTTTTTTACTAAGCCATTTAGGCACATTTTCATAGCCATATTCTCGTGTAAATTTAATGTATTCCTGATAATATCCAATCAGCAAAAGCATATCCTGCAGTTTTTTCTCATTAATTACATATAAATTGCCGTCAAATAATATTGGCTGCAGAAAAAAATTTTTTTCCTCAGCAATATTTACCGGTGTGTGTATATGACAATAAATATGGTTCATATTGAATTAATACCTGCCTACCTATAACTTTAAATTTATTTATATGAGATTAAAAGTAGTTATATAAATTACAATTTAATTTAAGTTTTCAATTAATATATACAACAATATATATATTATAATTAACTAATTAATTTTTTGAGCTAACATATTTTCGGTTTTTCTATTTAAAAGTTTTTATTTACAATTTTAATTTTAGATTTATAAAAGATTAAAAAATATGTCCGGTCGGGTATTTTATTGTTTAATTATCGACAATATTTTATATACAAGGATTAATTCAGTTTGGTATATTAAGATTTTATCCAGATTAATGAAGTTGAGTATTTAATTTAAGCTTAGCTGTTCTATAATGTAATTAATATAAATGCTAGTAATGGAGTAAATTTTAAATGTTAATTGTAATGAAACCCGGTGTTTCAGAAGCAGATATCCAACAAGTGGTGGGTCTTCTAGAGGCTAAAGGTTTTGATGCTCATATTTCAAAAGGTGAAATAAACACCGTTATCGGCGCAGTCGGCGGAAAAGTTATCGATAAAAGAGGTATCGAACTTTTAGAGGGTGTACAGGAAGTAATTAAAATAACATCAAGCTATAAACTTGCCAGTCGAGCCTTTCAAAGAGAGGATACAATAATAAAATTAGGGAATGCTCAATTCGGCGGTGCTGAAATTGTAGTAATAGCTGGTCCTTGCGCAGTTGAGTCCCTCGAACAGCTTGAAAGTATTGCAGAACAATTAAGTAAATGCGGAGTTAAATTTTTACGAGGAGGAGCCTTTAAACCGAGAACTTCTCCCTATGCTTTTCAGGGATTAGGAGAAGAAGGACTTAAATATTTAAGACAGGTAGCTGATAAGTACAATATGTATGTTGTTTCAGAAATTATGGAAATTTCACAAATTTCTATGATGCTTAAATACATTGATGTGTTTCAGGTTGGCGCAAGAAATATGCAAAATTTTAACCTTCTTAAAGAACTTGGGTATGTAAATAAGCCTGTTCTATTAAAAAGAGGGCTTTCCGCCACAATCGACGAACTTTTAATGTCAGCAGAGTATATTATGTCCGGTGGAAATAGAGATGTAATTCTTTGTGAAAGAGGAATTAGAACTTTTGAAACAGCAACGAGAAATACACTTGATATTTCCGCAATTCCTGTTATAAAAAAGCTTAGCCATTTGCCAATTATTGTAGATCCAAGTCATGGGACAGGATTGAGAGACAAAGTTGCTCCTATGTCAAGAGCGGCAATTGCAGCCGGATCTGATGGAATTACGGTAGAAGTTCATAGCTGCCCCGATGAAGCTCTTTGCGACGGAGCGCAATCTCTATATCCGAATCAATTTGAAACATTGTTTGCTGAATTAAAGTGCATCGCGCCTATTTTGGGTAGAAGTCTTTAAATTATTTATTTTTTTGCATAAAAGAGAGGAAGTTTGAATTTTCAAACTTCCTCTTTGACTTAGAATAAGGACGATACTCCTGCTATCTAGCTAGGTCGTATATCTAAGATGGGTTTATTTCTTAAATTAAGCTTAATGCTACTTGTGGCGCTTGGTTAGCTTGAGCCAACAATTGAGCAGAAGCTTGTTGTAATATTTGGTTTTTAGTTAATGCAGCAGCTTCTTTTGAAACATCAACGTCTCTGATTCTGGACTCGGAAGCTGACATGTTTTCATACTTAATTGATAAACTCTGAATAGCTGAATCTAATCTGTTCTGTATCGAACCGATTGTTGATCTTCTTTCGGATACATCAGAAATCGCTGTATCTATTGTGTCAATGTAAGCTGAAGCAGCTGAAGCTGTTGCGAATGTCGTACCTGCTGTAATTTCGATGTCTAATCCACCTGCTGAGGCTGCAGCATTCGCAAGAGGATTGACAGTACCTGTTGATACATTAATAGCATTTGTATCGGCATCAGAGTTTGCGCCTATCTGAAGACTAAGAGTGCTTGCGCTGCCGTCTAGAAGTCCGATAGTGTTGAATTTAGATGCTGTTGATAATCTTGTGATTTCATCTAAACGCTGTTGAACTTCTGATTCGATAGCTGTTCTTTCACTACTTCCGTTTGTATCGTTAGCAGCTTGTACAGCAAGATCCCTGATTCTTTGAAGGTTGTCTTGAATAATACCAAGATCGCCTTCAGCTGTTTGTAAGAGGTTTACGCCTGCTTGCGCGTTTTGTGAAGCTACTTGTGAACCTCTTGCTTGTGATCTTAAGCTTTCAGAAATTGTTAAACCTGCAGCATCATCTGCAGCTTTGTTGATTCTTGAGCCTGTTGACAATCTTTGTAAAGATTTGCCGATTTCTGTTGTTGAAGTACCTAAACTTCTTTGAACTAAAATTGAATTTACGTTTGTGTTTACTACAATACCCATAGATAGATTCTCCTTATCTTTCCTTAATTACGTCCGTGTCGTTCTAAGTCATTTAGAACTTTACATTTCTTAGTAAATTTATATTAAGCTTTATTAAGCTTTGTTTACATTCATATAAAGTTAGAAGTTTCTCTAACCTAAGTTGGAGAAACTTCTTTTTGATGCATGAATTTAGCTTTATATATTTAAGAAGATTTATTGCTGAAATTGTTCTCACATAAGGCTTCTGATGCTTTGTAAGAACTTCTTGCAAGTGGAGAAGAAATAGGATATTTTATTCCGATTTTTATTGCGACATGTTTTAAATTTTCAAATTCTTGAGGTGTGTAATATTTTTCAACTTTCAAATTATTTTTAGTAGGCTGAATATATTGTCCTATAGTGACGATATCGCAATGATGTTTCTTTAGGTCACATAAAAGTTCTGTAATTTCTTCATAAGTCTCCCCAAGACCCACCATAAAACCTGATTTAGTGTAAATTTCAGGGTTTTGCTTTTTTATATAAGACAAAAATTCAAGAGACCGCTCATATTTTGCCTGTGGTCTGGCAGTCGGATAAAGTCTTTTAATTGTTTCAATATTGTGGTTAAAAACTTCGGGTTTTGCATTCATAACTTTGTTTATGGCTTTTTTATCCCCCTGAAAATCAGGAGTTAAAACTTCAATTTTAACTTCCGGGGTTAGTTTCTTTATTTCCTGAATGGTTTTTGCAAAGTGCTGTGCGCCGCCATCAGGCAAATCATCCCTGGTTACAGAAGTTATTACCGCGTATTTTAATTCCAGTTCTTTAACCGCTTTTGCGACTAATTCCGGCTCTTCAAAATTTATTGGTTCGGGTATGCCGTTTTGGCAACTGCAAAATCTGCAATTTCTCGCGCAAATTTTGCCCAGAATCATAAAAGTTGCTGTGTTTTTTGCGTAACATTCGCCTTTATTAGGGCATCTTGCGCTGTCACAAACAGTATTAAGGTTGTGTTTTTTCAAGATTTGTCTTACAAATCTTGTTTTTTCCGTGTCTATTATTCCTCTTTTTATCCAATCCGGAAGGCGTTGATGCATAAAAATGTCCTGCTATTTTGTTGGAGGTATGTGTAAAGCTTTATTGTCGATTCCTAAAAAAGCTTCATATAAAGCTTCTGAATAAGTTGGATGTGCAAAAATAGTTTCCTGAAGCTGTTTGACTGTTAAATTATTTTGAATAGCAATTGTCGCCTGCTGAATTAAGTCCGAGCCATGATCCGCAACTATATGAACTCCAAGAATTTTGCCTTCACTGGAAAGGACTTTTACGAAACCTTCTAATTCATCTTCTATAAAGTATTTTCCTGCGGCGCTTACCGGGAAAGTACTTACTTTATAGTCTATTTTTTTTCTTATAAGATCTTCTTCTCTCAAGCCTACAGAACATAATTCTGGGTTTCCGTAAATAATATGCGGAATTGCTTCGTAATTAATATTTGCTTCTTTATTTAAAAGAATATGTTCTACAGCGGCGACACCTTGATGAGAAGCTGTGTGAGCCAGCGGCACAAGTCCTGTAACATCGCCAATGGCATAAATATTGTCTATATTGGTTTTTAAATTATTATCAACTTTTATGTAACGTCCGTTCATTAAAATATTTAAGGTTTCTATTCCTTTTATATCAGTGTTTGGTGCTCTTCCTGCCGCTACAAAAATTATTTCGGGTTGAAGTTCCTGTCCATTTTCCAGAATAACTTTTTTATCCGCAATACTTTTAATTTTTGTAGAAGTATGGCATTCGATTTTTTTAATTTTGAAAATTCTTTCAAGCCGCTCCGAAATGCTTTTGTCGCATATTGGAACAAGTGTTGGCGCCATTTCAACCAAAGTAACTTTTGAACCGAAAATTTCAAAAATCCTTGTCCATTCGATGCCGCTTGGACCAGTTCCAACAATCAAAACTGATTCTGGAATTTTTTCAAGTTTTATAATGTCATTTGTATCTAGAATAAAATCGTGATCAATTTGCAAGCCTGACAAAGAAGTTGGTCTTGAGCCTGTTGCAATTATAAGATTTTTAAATTCTATAAAAGTTTCTTCATTATTATTAACTATTTTTAATTTATTGTGGTTTTCAATGCATCCTTCTCCGAAAACAACGTCAATTTTATTGCTTTTTATCAGTTGTGTGAGGCTTTTTCTCATTTTTTCAACCACAAACCATTTTCTCTCGGAAATTTTTTGGTAGTCAAAACTTAAGTTTTCTATGTTAATACCAAATTTTGAGAATTTTTTTGCGGAATTGTATTTATCAGCACAGGTTAAAGTCGCTTTTGACGGAATACACCCCCAGTTAAGGCATGTTCCACCCAAATTATCATTTTCTATAAGTACAACTTTTGCTCCAAGCTGCGCTGCTCGAATTGCAGCGACGTAACCGCCCGGTCCCGCTCCTATTATGGCTATATCATAAATCATTCAATAACTCCCAATAATTCTATATTTTGATTTTAACATACTAAAACTATCAAAAATATTGAATCATTAGTCAATTTAATTAGAATTTTCCAGACTCTTTAAAGATTCATCTCTATTTTGAACTTCTTGCTGTTCTCTATTAAAATGAGTTTCTTTTTCTTTAATTTGTTGTAAATCAACTTTAAATTGTGAAAAATATGTTTGTTGTTCTTGTGTAAGTATAGCTTCAAATTCTTTCATGTTTTTCTTGCGTGTTAAATTTAATCTTGATTTTAATGATTGTACAAGTTTAATTTGCGATTGAATTTGCTTAATAGGCGCCCCATTTTTTCGCATAGTTATTAATTTGTTTTTTTCTTCTATAAATTGAACTTTGTAAATATTAAGTTTTTTTGCAGAATTTATTCCAATAGCATTTGTTTTTAGTTGTTGCTCAGGAGTTAAATTTAGATTTGTACTCAGGTCTTTTATTTTTTGTTGAATAAGTTCTGAATTTGTCTGAGAAAATTGTGTATCTGCGCTTATAATCAGTTTTAATGCGCTGCCTTCTGCTTTTATAGTCAGCATAAAAATACAATTAAGAGAAATTATTGATAAAAGAATAAGCATGGCTTTTTTCATAATTTCATTCCTTTTAATAAAATATTAAGTTATTTCTATTATAAATTATAATTTTAAATTTTGCTGTAATTTCATCTCAAAAAGCTAATAATCTAAATACATTAAGAAAAACTTCTTAACAATTTACCTATTAAGGATTTATACGTTAATTAAAAATTGTATCAATCATATATTGAGAGATTAATATCTATGGATAGCATAAATCATTTATTAAAATGATATTTATATTTAATTTTCAAATTAAAATACAAATAAGTTAACATATTAAGTTTAAACATTGACTTATTAATTATACGGATATAAATTTATATATATTGTAGAAATTTTTTTGAATCAAAATAAATTTAATAAATAAATAATAATTTGATTTTAAGTAAATTTAATAATGATTGTAGTAGATAGAAGGCAGCAGAAATGAATTATCTTGGAAAATATTTAAAGAAAAAACTGAAAGAATTAAAAGTTTCAGAAAGAGAAATCTCTGCAAAATGTGGCATAAGTCATTCTTATTTGAATCAATTAATTAAGGGTGTTAATCCCAGCACTAAAAAAAATATAAGTCCTACTCTTATAACTTTTGAAAAATTATCCAGCGGTTTAGGTGTTTCTGTAGAATTTCTTCAAAAAGTGGCGCGCGGTATTATACTTGAAGAAGAATATTTCGCAGCAGAAAATAAAAATATTTCGCCTGATTTATTAAAACAAATTAATGATTTTCAAAATTTCATATCAATTGTAGGTCTTGATAATAAAACAAGATCAGAAAATGAATGGACAGAATTAATTTATGAATTAAAATCTTTAATCGGCAAGCATATGCAGGAACGAGGATAAGTTTTTAATATTGGCTTTTAACAACAATTGTTGTTAAAAAAATTCCCTGTCACTCTTATACGGTTAGGAATAAAACCCTTACCGTATTTTTTTATTGTTTAATTTTTTTCAACTTTAAAAATATTTCAAATGTAAACATTTCGACATATTTTTGTGTTAAAAATGAAAAATATAGCAATTTTATATATCAAGTAGTTTTTATTTATATACAGAGGATAAAAATAGCAGAATTGAATTTTTTTACAACACATTACCTTAAAAATAAACAAAAAATGAATATAGTAGGAGTAGCTTTATGTCTAGTTTAATGTCCATGACAAATTTGAATTCGTATTTATCACCTTTTACTTTATCAAACTCTTTTAATATGCAGTCAGGATATCCCGGTGAACCATCATTAGTAGGAACCTTGGTATTTCCAGGAAGACAGTCTGTATTACCGGCATCTACTGTTCCTGAATATGCTGCTCAGGCTTATCCATTATTAAATTATTCCAGTTCAGCTCAACAAATGGTTAGCGCTTTGGGTGATGACAAATTAGGTTTCCCAAATTTTGCCAATTTTAATTCCCAATATACAAACAGTTCTTATTCTTATAGCAATCCTTACAGCAATAATTCATACATAAATAATAATTTTAGAAATAATTCCTATAGTAATAATTCAATAATTAATATAATTTTAAACTTTATAAACATTCAAAATCCAAAATCAGCTGAAACTAATGTAATTGAGACTAAAGCACCTGAAGTAGCTGAACCGGCTCCAACAACTACAACAAATGTGGTCAACGGACTATCATTATTTGATCCAAAACCTTTATCAGACCCGTTTGGAAATCAGATACCGTTTAATTATGCAGCAACACAATTCGGGTTATTTGGTAATTTTTATGGTACACAAAGTATAGTAAGCAGATATGTTGCTGATGTTATGCCGACAGATCAAGATGCGCCTGGATATACATGGAAATATACAGTACCCGGACAATATTCAATACCTGCGCCTGCTGGAACAAATACAACATCGACTACAACGACTACAACAAGTACAGTTCCAACATCTACAAATAATGGGCTATCATTATTTGATCCAAAACCTTTGTCAGACCCATTTGGAAATCAGATACCTTATAATAATGCAGCAATTCAATATGGTTTATTCGGAAATGTCCACGGCGTTACAAGTATATTAAGCAGATATGTTGCTGATGTTATGCCAACAGATAAAGATGCGCCTGGTTATACCTGGAAATACACAGTTCCTGAGGGTTAATAACAAAATCAAAAATTATTATATAAAGACGGTGTAAATTATTACACCGTCTTTTATTTGTAAACTTCTTTTATTTGTTCAAGGATTATTATATTTTTATCTCCGAAAGCCTTAATAAAAAACTTTCTTTGGTTTTCATCAATATATTTAATCTCGATCTCCAGACGATTTTCCGGCAAATCTCCCGAAGAAAATTCTGCCCATTCTATTATTGCAAGAGCTTTTTCATTTTCGGTATATTCATGAAGCTCATCAAGTATGGATTCAAGCCCTTCTCTTTCCAGTCTGTAAAGGTCAAAGTGATAAAGGCTTATTTTTCCTGAGTGATATTCGTTAAGTATTACAAAGCTCGGGCTGGTGACTTTTTCTTTTATATCAAGATATTTCGCAAGATATTTTACGAAAGTCGTTTTTCCTGCGCCTATATCTCCGTAAAGGCAAATTAATCCGCCTTTCTCTGAAACGATTTTAGCAACATTTTGCGCGAATTTGTCTGTATCGTCAATATTTTTAATATGTATATTAAATGTGTTATTCATAAATCTTTTCAAATAACTTTTCGTTAAATCATAGCCTACACCCACCCCCAACCCCTCCCTCAAGGGAGGGGGCTAGAGTTAGTTTTTGGCTCGCTGCTTGGTTGACGGCGATAAACGGCATTACGGTCAGGCAAAGCCCGACCTTCAGCCTCTGCCGTCAATCCGCTTTCCGTCGCCAAAGGCGACTCGCTCGCCCTTTTTTTATTTTTTAAATTTATATAGCATAAATACTACCATAAAAAGGCGCAAAAAAGCCCTGAACAACCGCTGTTTTGATTCCCGGTGATCAGCCAGGATGGGTGCCCACCCTTATAGATTTTTCGTTTCCTAAAGTAAATTAGGTATACGTCAC
>Ga0209417_1005982_pt1 | contig 12890 bp, 13 predicted proteins | sample RifGroF2_FD_184002 | JGI IMG/M metagenome (GOLD analysis project Ga0209417, IMG submission 184002) | Groundwater microbial communities from Rifle, Colorado, USA - Groundwater F2 (SPAdes) (version 2) | ecosystem: Environmental > Aquatic > Deep subsurface > Groundwater | place: Rifle, Colorado... | reverse complement strand
AGAGAATTTTATTAGCAATTCAACAGACAGGTATCTGCTTAAACTAGAAAATATTAATGGTCAATTGGATATTTTCCGTGGAAAAATCAATTGCTGTTCAGAAGTCAGAACGGGCAAAGACAATAAAAATGAGATTGTAATTATCGGAATAAACCAGCAGAAATTCAGTCAGATCGTTTCGATGGCAGTAAAGGATTTTGGGGCATATGTAATATTTGCCGGTTGTTTAAAGAAAGACCCTGATGAAATTTTTGAGGATTTTCAATTAAAGGAAAGGTCTTATGGAAACCGCTGCTGAGAATAAGCTTTTTAACTTTATGTCTGAATTGGGCAAGGCAGCTGCCTTTATAAAAAAGGATTTGAGAATATCCTTAAGTTACAAGCTGCAATTTATTTTTCAATTTCTGCAAGTTTTCTTTGGTATCGCGGTGATTTATTTTATCGGAAGGATGCTCGAACAGGCGGGCAAGACCTCAATATTCAGGCAATATGGCGGAGATTATTTCTCATTTGCACTTGTCGGTCTTGCAATAAACAGCTACCTGCGAGCAGGCCTTGTAACAATTACAAACGATATCAGGCAGATAATGAATCAGGGGACACTGGAAGCGATGTGTGCGACGCCGACCGGATACAGCTGGCTTATACTGTGCTGCTCGCTGTGGCAGTTTGTATTTGAGACTATCCGGGTAGTTTGTTATTTCGCTGTCGCAATTATTGTTTTTGGCATGAGGCTTGATAATGCCAATTGGCCGCTGGCTCTGCTTGTCATGGCTCTCACTGCCCCGGTGTTCTTGATGCTCGGCACAATTTCATGCAGTGTTCTTATTGTCGTCAAAAAGGGAGACCCTGCCAACTGGGCTTTTTCGAGCATAGGAGCTATTCTGGCAGGTACTATGTTTCCGATAAGCGTTCTGCCTGGCTGGATGCAGAAGATTTCGTTCTGCCTGCCGCTGACTCATTCTCTGGAAGCGGCGAGACAATCGCTTCTGGCTGGAGCAGGTTTTGACAAAATAGCGTTAAATATATGGGCGCTGGTTGTCTTTATAATTGTGCTTATTCCCATAACAATTCTCGTAAACAGTGTTTGTATGAATATAGCAAAGAAAAAAGGAGCATTTTCCACATATTGAAAGGCAAAGTTATGAGATTAAACTTAACGATAGTTTTCATATTGATTTCTCCTTTCGCAGTCTGCCTGGCCGAAGACATCCGGGCAGACTTTAATCTGCCTGCGCTAGAGACTTTTGTAGCTGAACCGACGGCTATTGAAAATATAAGCATCTGGGTTCCCGCGGCAAGAAGCGGTCCGTTTATCAATCGCTCATGCCGTATTAAAGAGAACCTCGAATTTTCATCGGTTCTGCCGGCATCTGTAAAACACGATAAGACAGAGAATTGCCCCCAGCAAATAGCAAGAATTCTTGCGGAATTGACCTCCTTTTATCACTTCCAGTCGCTGCCTTTTACCATCTTTAATGGATGGCAATGGGAGTATACTTATAAGATGTGTCAGTATGAATCGGTCAGCTACGACCTTGCCCAAAGAGGCGGCTGCTGGGAGAATGGCTGGGAGGCAATTTTAAATTTAAGCAACGGAACAATTCAACTTAAGCAAATTGATATCGAATCGGCAAGTAAATTCAGCATTAAGGAAAATAAACTTGCTGAAAGTACAATCGAAGTAAAAACTTTTTCTTCAATGAGGACAAGAAATGGATACCCAAAAGAAAGACAGTTATAGAAAAATAATTTGCATCTTAATGTTAATTCTGGCAATTGGTTTAAATGCGTATGCAGAAGAAAAACAACCTGCTCAGGTACTGATTGATTCATGCCAGCTGCCGGAAAAAATCACAAAAGAAACAGCAGAAAAAACTATCTCCGAATTAAATGAAGCCCTTGCTTTATGTACTGATAATACACTCAAATTCAGAATCGAGTACAGAGTAGGGATGATTTATTTTAAGTCCGATGATTTTTCAAAGGCTATCGATTGTTTTGAGAAAATCAACCAGGCTTCTGATTGTCCTGACCTTATAAAACTTTGCAGCTTTAACATGGCAGGCCAGATATATAAAATGCAGGCAAAAGATGATAAAGCACTTGGTGCATTTGAAAATCTTATCGAATTATCACAGAAATTTCTCACACATGATCCAAACCAGGAAAATCCTGCATCTGTTTTAAAGCTTGTTATAGCATCAGGGTTTGCCAAAGCCGAAATTCATCAATATAATCAGGAATATGATCCTGCTATCAATGAATATAAAAGGATCATTACCTGCATTAACTCGCATAAAATTGCTGATATTAATAACTATGCGTCTCTTGCATTAGACAGGCTATCGCAGCTTTATCTAGTAAAAGCAAGAATTGAGGACTATAATCAGACCGCCGTTGAACTTACTAAAGACTATCCTAATTATTATAGAACAGCAATAGTCAAGTTAGAACTTGAATCAGTCAAGCTACTAAAGCAAAAGGATGCATCCGCTGTTTTCCCAAGAGGCGGTTTTGATGCTCCTGCAAGATTGATAGGTTTAATCAAAGACGGCAACGACAAAGAGCTTATGGACAATACCTCTTTACTATTAAGAAATCTCTATAACCAATACCACCAGAGTTACAGCGGCATATTGCTAGGTTACCATTACGCCTGGTTACTGGATACAATGGGAGAGCAAAAAGAGGCGGTTAAAATCCTCGAAGCCATCTATCAGGATGCTGATAAGGTGAATACGGATGGAAGCAATATTCGACAGATAACTAACGTATTGATTGATTATGCAAAGTTTCAGCAGGCGGTAATTTTTGGCGAGGAAAATAAATACCGAGAAGCGCTGGAAATTATCTATTCCTTAAAATCTTATCCCAATGATACTCATATGCGTAATTTGTCTGATTCAATTGAAAATGCCCTTCAAACCTTAAAAAGAGAGGTTCCCAAAGATGCAAACGTTCAATAAATACATAGTAATAATCGCAGTTTTTGCCTTTTCAAATATTGGTTTCAGTGCAGATGTTCAGGAACCGAATTTTACAGACTTTTATCGTGTTCTTGAAACAGACAGTGATGAGCAGGCTGCAACGATTGGTCAAAAGATATTTGAACAAATCGAGAGAAAATACCGTGCCGATGCAGGATTTGGCGCCTTGAAATCCAAGATGATAGCGGCTGACTTCCTTGCCAACCAGATGATTACTCAACTCAAGAAAGCCACAGGCAGGCAGATGTTTGCCGTTGCCGGAGAACTTTTTGAGGATAAGACCAAAAAGAAAAACAAGGATTCACTTTCAGTAGCGCCAGCCAAAAGTTTCTATGAAACTTCACTGGAAATTTTCTCAAAACAGGTAAGTATTGAAGAACTTGCGGCAGAAGAAAAAGGCTTTCTTGCCAAATTTTATAATCTAAAGCTTCGAATACTTACAAGCGAAATTGCCAAGGCAGGTCAGGCGCTTGCGATAGCAGAATCTTCTTTTCAGGGAACTTATGATTATGTCCTTGTGCTTCCTCTTTTGCATGCATCAGAAGCAAATCCTGTCAATATTGATGTGCTGCCAAAATGGATGCGTCAAAGCAGCCAATTAAGTGTTTTTTCGCATTCATGTCTTTTGCACTATGGCCTTGCCTGGCATGCCCAGTCTTTTGCCAAAGAGGCTGCTGCGATTGATAACAAGGATTTTTCAGAGGAAACCTTTTACCGCGCTGCTTCAAAGAAATGTGCAAAGCCGCTTCCCCGTGTGGCCGTCGATTGCCTTCAAAGAGCGTTTGATATTGTTGATGTCAATAAAACAGATGACCGAATAGCCTTGCAATTTGATATAGTTCAAATATGGCTGGATTCAGAGAATTTCACCCTGGCAGCCGGCGAGGCAAAGAAAATAGTCGATAGCTTCCCGAATCATAAAAAAGCAGGCAATGCTATCTGGCTTCATTTTTATGCGCTTTCGAGAGTGAATAACGCTGATACTATCCTGGCAAATATTGACAATGCGATATCCGATCCGAGATGCACTGGCTACAGGGCAAAACTTATGTATATGAAATGGTGGGCTCTTCGCAGACATAAAGACAAAACTGCTCCGATAGCCGCCCTGGAGCATCAGCTTATTACTGAATATGGTAATGATGAAATGGTGGCGCCGATCATGCTCTCGCGTGCAACTGATCTTCTGTCAGGGCAGGATTACGCAGGGGCATTTGCGTTACTGGATCAGGTCCAGGAAAAATTTCCATCCACAATGGCTGCAAAACAGGCAAAGAAGATGGCAGAAAAATTAAAAGCTATGCAGGGATCAAAATAGGAGGTTGGTTTGAAAACAAAAACAATTATAAAAGTTTTAAGTGGAATACTATTAATTTTTGCGGGAGGCTGTACAGTTAATAAAATTGGGAATAACCAACCTGAAAAACTTGCTGCCGCAGAAAACAAACCCAATGTTATTCTGGTGACTATAAGCAGCCTTCGCAAAGACCATGTAAGTTGCTTAGGCTATGACAGGAAAACGACACCGAAATTCGACGAATTTGCCAAAAGTAATATTCTCTTTACCAATGCCTTTGCAGCATCGAGCTGGCAGATGCCTGCCGTGGGTTCTATATTTACATCCATGTATCCGAGCGATCATGGGGCAACTCACATAAGTAATAAACTGAATGCAAAAGTTCAGACATTAGCCTCTGTTTTAAAGAAAAACGGTTATTACACAGCAGGATTTGGCTGTAATCCGAGATTAACCAGTGAATATGGCTTTGACAACGGTTTTGATTTTTATGATGACTACAGTGTTTCAATGATGCTTTCGAGCATGTCATTCGGCCAGAAGGGTGGTATTGAAATTGACAAAAGAAGGACCAACGACCTTGTCAATGATGCGGTTATACGATGGCTTGGAAATAACACACACAAACCTTTCTTTCTATCGGTTCATTATTATGATACTCATTGGGATTATCTGCCTGATGAACCTTTCAATACATTATTTGATCCTGACTATGCAGGAGATATTGATGGCCATCAATATCTCCTGCATAGTCACTTTACAGCAACATGCCTTCTGACAGAGATGTTGAACATATCATAGCCCTTTACGATGGTGAAATAAAACAGACCGACAACGATTTGGGAGAGCTGCTTTTAGCACTTAAAGAAGATAGGCGATTTGAAGATTCAGTAATTATCGTTATGGGCGATCATGGTGAGCAGTTTTATGAACATGGTCATACAAGCCATCATGGTATTTTTGATGAATTGATTTGTATTCCGCTTGCAATCTCGGTTCCGGATTCAAACAGCTCCAAAGAAATAACTTCCTTTGCAAGCGGGATAGACATCATGCCAACAGTGCTGGATTATACAGGTATTAAGATTCCTGAACAATGTAAGGGACAGAGTCTTAAGGAGCTGATACAAGGCAAACCTGACAAGAAAAGAGATTTTGTATTTGTTGAATATACAGGCGGCGCAGTGCCGGATTGTTTTGCGGCCAGATTTGAAAAATACAAGTTCATTTGCCAGGATGGAGACGTTTTTGTCTATGACCTTACAGCCGACCCGGGCGAGCAGAAAAAAATAAGCAAAGCAAATTTTACTCCTGAAATGAATGAATTGTTTGAAAAAGTAAAGCATTTAATTGTTCGAGATAAACCCGTAGCAGAAGACAAATGCAAGCAGCAACCGACCAAAAATTAAATATCAGGATATTGAAGATAGATTCACCTGTTCGGAGTCAGCGAAACTGGCAGATAGAATCATTCTGTCTGAAGATATTTGAGTACACCGATTATAGTTTGCGAAGAGCCTTGGCAGGTGAGCTTAATGAACTTCAATGCAGCTTTTTTATCGCCGAAAGTAAAGGCGATATACTGGTAGTTGCAGGTTGTCTTTATTCCATGAGTAAACCATCTGTTGCCATTTTAGGGCCTGTCTGTACAGACCCTCAATATAGGAAAAATGGTCTGGCTTTTGAACTGTGCGGTATGCTGCTGGAGCAATTACGGGCTCAGAAGATTGGGTCAGTATATCTGGGGGTAAAAGACAATATTCCTGCTGTGAAGTTATATAAAAAATTAGGATTTTTAGAACACAGCGGTATTGTGATGAGGAAGCTTTTTATAAGTAAAGATGAATTTGATAATAGATACTTATCAGGCCAACAAACAATCATTCGCCAGCTACAATGGTCTGATTTTCCAGAAATATCAGTACTTTTGTGTGAGCCTGCTTACATGTTTAGTTTTGATTTTTGCCAGCAAATATTTTCTGCAAAGTATGTTGAGATCCCAAAGTTTCTGCCGGTTTTTCCAACTCTTATGAGCTGTATTGAAAAACATGGCGGCATTGGGGCTGTCTTACAAACAAAAGAAAATAAAAGTATTGTCGGGACAGCTTTTTTAAAAATGCCGCCATCAAAACTGCAAGACCATATTGCTATCTTAGAATTTTTTATACTGGATGGATTTGTAGACAATGGCGAGGATTTGGTAAGACAGACTATAAAGCAGTCGGGGCTGGAAGGGTGTCGAACCATTCTCTGTTACTGTCCAGAATGCGATATTTACAAAAAACAAATACTCCTTTCGCTTGGCGCCCAGGAATATGCTGTTTTGCCAAGCTTTGTCAGAATAAATGATAACTATCAAAAAATAATTGTTTTTACCCTTAAGGGTAGTAAGCTCCGCGATTGAAGGGGAAGGGATTTACTTTCAGCGATTATCTTCGCGGATTAATGTGAAAATTAATAGAAATCAATATAGAACTTTATGAGGACATTATGAAAAATGTATTGTTAGTTTTTTTAATTTTTATTGGTTTATCATCAGTTGTATTAGCCTTTGAGCCGATAACAGATGCCAATTCCATTAGGAAGTTAGCTCACCAAATTGAAGGTTTGCCTCAGGGAGGAATTGTTAATCTTACCTTCAAAAGTAAAATAGATGACACATTCCAGCCCATGCTGGCCAATATCCCGAATGGTTATACAAAGACCAAAAGCTGGCCTCTTCTGATAGTGCTTCATGGACTTGGCGATGGGCCTATTATTGTTGAATCTATCAACTCTATGGTTCAGATAGGCCCATTTGGAAGAGGTGATATGTGGTACCATGGCGAGGGGGAACAGGATGTGTTAGAATGCATTGAGCTTGCAAAGCAGATTTTTAATATCGATTCCGACAGGATATACCTGACAGGCTTTTCCATGGGAGGAGGCGGCACATTCGGATTGGGTCTTAAATACCCTGATATATGGGCGGCATGTGTGCCTGTCTGCGGTATGATTGGTAGTGTCGATTTAATCCCAAATGGAATTAATCTTCCTTTCTGGGTAAATGCCGGCAGCGAGGATCACGTTGTTCCCGCAAAATATTCAAAAAGGGCTTACGATAGTGCCATTGAGCTTGGCTTTAAGCATTGGAAATATACCGAACATGAAGGGATGGGGCACAGTTTCTGGATCGATTGGGATAAAATTGAAGAATGGCTGTTATCTCAGAAAAAAATAAAAAATCCTTCAAATATAATTTTTACCAGTGAAAAACCTGCGAAAGCTTACTGGGCCGAGATTACAGAAAAACATGACAGTGCAAGATTTGCCCGCATAAATATTGAAACTATTTCTCAAACCGTCAAAGTAAAAATATCAAATATCTCTGACTATACATTGTATCTAAAGCAAGCCCCTGTAGATTTATCGAAGGAACTGACGATTATTGAAAACGATAAACAGGTCTTCAAAGGTAAATTACCTGCGGATGGCATTTTTAGCAAGAAATTTGACACCAGGGAAATAGAAAAGGTCTGCACAAAGAAACCATGAGTATTTTAGACTGGCTTATTGTAGGATTATATATTGCTGCATCTTTGGTTGTTGGCGTCTGGTTTACCCGTCGGGCTTCAAGAAGCACTGAAGACTATTTTATTGCAGGCAGAAGCCTTACATGGTTTATGGCCGGTACCTCCATAGTTGCTACAACTTTTTCATCCGATACACCTTTAGTAGTTGCCGGAATATCGAGACATGGCGGAATCAGCGAACATTGGTTCTGGCTTTCGGCTGCTATGGGGCAGACTGCCACGATATTCTTTTTTGCAAGACTTTGGCGAAGAACACAGGCTGTCACAGATATCCAGTTTATTGCCCAAAGATATCAGCCTTCACGCCTCACATCGGCATTGCGAATCTTCAGGGTGTTTTTTGATGGAATATTTCTAAATTGCATCGTCATGGCTTCTGTAACACTGGCGATGACCAAAATTTTAAAGGTAATGCTCAACCTGCCTCAATCGGCAGTTTTTCATATACCAGTTTTTGGAGATGTCTATTGGTCTGGTATAATATTGCTTGTTTTGGGATTTGCAACCATTCTGTATTCTGCGCTTTCAGGACTTTATGGCATTGTATATACCGAGCTTTTCCAGTTCATCCTTGCAATGGCAGGTTCTATATTGCTGGCTGTGATTGTTTATGTTCGCGCTGCAAGTGATGGAAGTCTGGCAGCATCTTTTCTGGATAAAATAGCTATCCATCAGCCGCTGCTGAGTTTTTTTCCTACAGTTGATTCTTCATTTCTTGCTACTTTTACTTTCTTTGTTTATATTTTTATGACTTGGTGGTATAGGGTGCCGGGCAATGGTTATTATGTGCAAAGACTTCTTGCGACGCGGTCAGAAAAGGATTCCGTACTGGCATTTTTATGGTTTAATATCTGCCAGTATGTTGTCAGGCCCTGGCCATGGATAATCGTAGGACTGCTTAGCCTGCATTATCTTCCAAACCTGTCAGATCATGAAGACTGTTTTCCCCAAATGATCAATATATTTTTTCCGGCAGGACTTAAAGGCCTAATGGTGGTATCCATGTTTTCAGCATATATGAGTACAATCGATACCCACATGAATTGGGGCGCATCTTATATTGTCAACGATTTCTACCAGCCTTTTATAAGTAATAAAAAAACTACCAGGCATTATATCCTGACATCGAGGATTCTTACATGCACTATTATGTTTGCAGCAATGATAGTAGCCGCGAAACTTCCCGGTATTCTTGAAACCTATAAATATATAAGCGTTATCTTCGGGGGGATTGCGACGGTGATGATCGCCCAATGGTATTGGTGGCGGGTTAATCCATGGTCTGAAATATCGGCCATTGTATCAAGTTTGGTTATCGGTAATCTTACGCTATTGATTTTTCCCAATAGCAACGGCCAGGATTTATATGCCGTAAGACTGGTAATTACGGTTTTGCTGGTTTTCGTAACGTGGATTACAGTAACATTTCTGACAAGCCCCAAAATGCCAGATAAGCATTTGATTGACTTTTATTCAAAAATGAAGATTCCCGGCCCAGGCTGGAAGAAGGTAAGAGAATTTGCCGGTATAGAAGTTCAAAAAAGCGAACTTTTCTTTAATTTCATAGGCTGGATAAGCTGCTGTGTGTTCATATATTTACTGACCCTTGGGATAGGAAAACTGCTTTTTCATGAATTTATAGCTGGCTTTACCTGCCTTGCTTTAAGTATCTTAAGCAGCCTTTTACTGGTAAAGATGCTCAAAAAAATGAAAATATTTGGTTAAATTCGTAAAAATTCATATGTCGGTGACATACTGTTGTCACCGGTTGATAAAATTCGCTTGCTTTTATCTGCAAATCAGTTTTTATGAATGGATATTTGGCGAATGCCGGAGCGCAGCACCTCCTCCGCTGCGCTTCTGGCAGGCTGCCAATATTGATTAATGATTGTAATTTGAAATGACAAGTTTGCTCTTGCCGCTGTCGGCAGCATCAATTTTTTCTACAATAGAAAAATCAATCCCAATAGATCCCCCTAAAAGTCCCTTGAATCTTGATATGAGGATATTTTTTGTTTGTTCGACATCAGACTTATATTCAGGAACAAATTTTATTGTTAAAGAGGCATCACTATTCTGCACCAACTGAAATTGACGGATACCGGAATGGTTCATGAAACCTTTGAGCTGATTCCATGGTATTATTCTGCCATCCGGAAGATAGATATCTTCACCGGTTCTTCCGATAATTTCTGATATAGCAGGCAATTTGCAGCCGCAGGGACAATCCTGAAACGCAAATCTGGCAAGATCGCCATTTTTGTATCTGATAAAAGGCATCGAATAGCGATTGAGATTTGTTATCACAACCTCACCTGTCTGGCTTTCTTCGGCAGGTCTACCATCTTTTATGATTTCCACAATACAGTTATCAGCATTTATATGGTAAAGCTGACCTTCCGTGCATTGCCATGCGATATCTCCTGCTTCATTGCAGGCATAAATATCGGTTACCTTCACTTTAAAGGTATCTTCCAAAAGTTCTCTTACCTGGTTGCTTAAAAATTCACCTGTGGTAAGTACTGCACAGGGTTTTATCTTTGGCAGGATACCATCGCGTATCCGGTACGCAAGTGCCCTTATCGCGGGTGTTATGGCGATTATGGCAGGTTTCTTTAGTTTGCTCAGGATTTCAATCGAATAATCGATTTCAGCCCTGATATTTGTATAAGGATTTATATACCAGGTTTTATGCAGACCTTGAAGAAACGTCCAGTGAGGCTCTTTGCGGGGCTGAAGTTCATTTTTTTGCAAAGTAATAATAGGAGTCAATAAATTTATTCCAAGTTGCTTGCGATATCTTATTACCGCGGCAGAGTTATTCAGTCGTGAATTTATATCAGATAGTATGCACACAGGAATTCCTGTGCTGCCTGATGTCCTGCTTACCCTGCATGCAGGAAGCTGGTTTGGCAGAAAGTCCCAAAAACGGCTTCGAAGCTCATTCTTGGTAAGAACAGGTACTTTTACCAGATCAGCTGCGGTTTTTATACTATCTGGATTTATGTGATTTTCATCGAAAAGCTCGCGATAATATTTTATGTTTTGATAGCAATAGCCTATCAGCCTTCGAAGTTTTTCATTCTGAATCCTTGTTATTTCTTCAGGGGTATTTTGCCTTTTTATAAATTGCCTGGCTGTATAGAAGGTGTTAACTGTGAGATTTAATTTTTCAAAAAGACCTGACATCTGATTCTCCAGAGTTGACATTTTCCATAAGCCATTTTTCGGTCATTTCCATGATCTGTTCTTTCCATTGATAATGAAAGAAGCTGTGATTGGCATTTTTAATCTCTATCATTTTAAAAAGTAAATTGAACTTCTCACAGATTTTGCGGTAATAAATTGACGAATCTTTAGCAATGGGGTCTTTGGAGCCGTAAATGAAAAATAGCGGGCATTTTGTTTTAAACCCATTGCTGCTTCTGTGATATCTTTTCTGAGAACCGAGGGCAAAGGTCAATGTCTTTGCAATTTGTTTCAGATCAGCCTTGCCGGTAAGCACTTTTTTAAGACTATCAGGATTAGTAAATTTATATAGATACTCTTTCAAGCGACCGGAAAAATTCTTTGCCGCGACCTTTGAGCTGGAAAATGGCGTTGAGAGTAAACAAGCACCACTGACAGGTATATCATTTTCTACAAGGGCCGATATGCTGACACGAGCACCTCTGCTTATGCCAAAAAGAAAGATTCTCGATGGATTGTATTTTGTCTTAAAGAATTTAATGGCGTTAAGTAAATCCTCGATATCAGAACTTATATCATTTCCTGCTGGCACTGTCGCCGCAGCCTCTCATGTCGAAGCGAAACGATGCGATTCCACAGTTTTTTAATCTGTCTGCAAGTTCCACAAACATTCTGTGAGGGCCGAGCCTGTTGCCATCTGCCGCATGGACAAAAATCAACCCTGCCTTTATTTTATTATCATTAGGTATTGTACATATATACGAAAGCACATTTGGGCCGCTATTAAAGAACTCCGGATGACTCATTTGCACCACTCCACAATTTTGTCTGTAAGAACAGAATAGTCCATGGCAGGTATCCTCTCCCAGAAAATTGGCAGGTTAAAAATCTCAACATTTACCTGAATACCATTTTTTTTCAGATGATTGACAAGTTGATCGTATTCATGATAGACCTTTCCGGACGAAGATATACAAGCAATATATACAGTTTCAACGTTTATTCGATTATGGGTTTCAAAAATATTGATATGTCTAACCTGTTCAAGAAATGCATTGCTTGTTTTATAACCTTCAAGATTGCAAAAGCTCTTATCATTGCTCAAATCATTATGATTTCCTGTTATCATGTCTTTCAAATGCTGTTTTCTAAAGAGATACTCTACATATTCTTTTCCATTTACAACAGGTTCTATTAAGATAAGGGTTTTGATGACTTGTTTTTCCTGACAGCAGCAATTAAAGGCAATAGTTGCTCCAAGTCTTGTTCCAATAAGGCAGGCTGGGCTATCGGCAATCTTAATTTTGACATCATTTTGTAAACTGTCCATAGTGACATCACAGAATTTGCCTTCCGCCTCACCCGTTCCCTGATAATCAAATCTTTCGAGCTGAAGATTGTTTTTTTCAAAGGCTTTGCTAAGCTGATATGAAAATCGATGACTGCATTTTCGTTCATCAAACAACGGATGACAGTACACGTATCTCATTCGTTAATCCTTAGTTGTTCTAGGGCGAGTTCTTTTAGCTTTCTTTTATCAATTTTAGATGTACCCAGTTTCGGAATACTCTCTGTAATAAAGACCTTTCTTGGAACCTTGAAACTGCTTAATCTTTTGCGGCAAAAATTAATAATATCCGATTCACTGCAAAGTACACTGTCCTTTAGAACCACAAAGCTGCAGGGCACTTCTTCAAGCCTCTGGTCAGGTATGGCAATTACAGCGGCTTCTTTTACAGATGTATTTTCGAGAAGAGTTTCCTCTATTTCAGCAGGATAAATATTTTCACCGCCGCATAGGATCATCTCTTTTTTTCTGCCCATTAAATAAAGATTTCCCGA
>Ga0209417_1005980_pt1 | contig 12892 bp, 7 predicted proteins | sample RifGroF2_FD_184002 | JGI IMG/M metagenome (GOLD analysis project Ga0209417, IMG submission 184002) | Groundwater microbial communities from Rifle, Colorado, USA - Groundwater F2 (SPAdes) (version 2) | ecosystem: Environmental > Aquatic > Deep subsurface > Groundwater | place: Rifle, Colorado... | reverse complement strand
TGATGGTAGCCTTTTGGCATTTTGTGATCCTTTCGTTTTTTTCCAAATTCAGAATCACTTTAGCCTCACCTGGCTTATTTTTCCATTATTTTATTCGCTTCAGAGTTGAATCCGCCGTATTTTGTAGATAGGAGGTCTCTAAAGAGATCTCCTATTTGCTTGGGTACTATTCTTCAGACTCTGTGCTCTCTACAACGTATCCACATGCTTTGTCCGAACAGGTGAGCACTTTGTTGCCGAGCTTGTCTGTTCGTTTAAGCAGATAAGGCCGCTTACATTGTGGGCAGGGAGTCAGCTCTATATCCCCTGAAATTGAAAAAGAACAGGCAGGGTAGGTGTCACAAGCCCAGAAGACTTTTCCTTTCCAGAGCCGTTTGACAAGGTGTCCTTTTTGGCAGCCAGGGCAGAGGAAATCACTTTTTTCTTGTTTAATATAGGTACAATCTGGGTAGCCAGAGCAGGCAATAAATGGCCCATAACGACCAATACGCTTTTGCAGCTGCTTGCCGCAATTTGGACATTTTTCGTCGAGTGGTTCTGGCTCAGCTTTTGCAACGAGCACGATCGAACCGTCAGCTTCTCGTTTAAAGTTGCTTGAAAAGGTACATTCTGGAAAACCAAGGCAGCCCAAAAAGGCGCCTGTTTTACCAAAACGGATAACAAGTTTATTTTTTTTACACTCAGGACAAACGATTTCTGTTGGCTCAGAAGGTCGTTCGGTGCCTTCTCCAGCAAATTTTTTAAGTGCTTCAGAAAAATCGGTATAAAACGAGCGAAGGAGTTTGTCTCGCTCAAGATCGCCCTGTGCAACTTTATCAAGATCTTCTTCCATATGCGCGGTAAACGAAACGTTCATGATGGTGGGGAGATGTTCTTCAAGCAGTTTGGTGACAGCCATCCCGAGCTCTGTTGGAACAAAGCGCTTCTTGGTGTCGAGGTGAGTGTAAGAACGAGCTTGAATAGTCTTTAAAATGGAAGCATAGGTACTTGGTCGTCCGATACCTGCTTTTTCAAGTTCTTTGACCAGTGTAGCTTCTGTGTAGCGTGCAGGGGGTTGAGTAAAATGTTGTTTTGGTGCGATATTCTTGACCGAAAGTTCATCTTTTTCTTTAAGGTCTGCTGGAATAAGAGACGATTCTTCTTTCTCTTCTTCATCTTGGATATAGACCTTCATGAATCCGTCAAACAAAAGCGTTGATCCGGTGACTTTAAAGGTATAGGGTTTCCCGTCAATGGTGACTTGCCGTTGGGCATAAAGAGCTGCCTTCATTTGGCAGGCAACAAACCGTCGCCAGATAAGTTCATAAAGCTTGTATTGGTCTGGTTCAAGATACTGTTTTACGCTTTCTGGCGTGACTTTGACATCGATAGGACGAATTGCTTCGTGGGCATCCTGTGCTTTTTCTTTTGCATAGAGATTAGCTTTGGTAGGGAGATAGTCTTTCCCATAATTTTTATCAATAAACGAACGGGCGCCTTTGAGCGCTGTTTCAGAGAGCCTGAGCGAGTCGGTACGCATATACGTAATGAGCGCCACTGGGCTGCTTGGATCTTTGAGCGGTACCCCTTCATACAGTTTTTGTGCCGTCATCATCGATTTTTGTACGGAAAAACCGAGTTGATTATAAGCGGCTTGTTGCAAGGTACTGGTCATAAATGGTGCGGCAGGATTTTTGAGCCGTTTTGAATCTTTGATGCTGGTGACGCTGTAGGAGGCGTTTTTGATCCCTTCAAGAAGCTTATCCACTTCTTCTTTGCTCTTTAAATCAGCCTTTTTCTTATTGACGGCAGATAATGCGGCAGTCAGTGTCCCAGCTTCACCGGCAAAGGTACCTTCGATGCTCCAGTATTCTTCAGGTTTAAAGGTGCGAATGGCATCTTCTCGTTCACAAATAAGTTTAAGAGTGACCGATTGGACGCGACCTGCGGAGAGCCCTTTGCTTACTTTTTTCCAAAGGACGGGAGAAACTTCATAGCCGACCCAACGGTCAAGAACGCGACGAGCCTGCTGCGCAGCGACTTTGTTCTCGTCAATTACAGAAGGATGTGCGATTGCTTCTTCAACAGCGGGTTGGGTGATTTCGTTAAAAGCGATACGATGAATAGAAGATTTGTCAGCGACGACTTTTTTAATTTCTTGAGCAACGTGCCAGGCGATAATCTCGCCCTCACGGTCAGGATCAGGAGCCAAGAAGATCTCTGATGCTTTTGAAGCTTCTTTGCAAATATCAGCAATGAGTTTTTCTTTGCCATCGAGGGGAACGTATTCAAGATCGATAGATCCATTGATCGTCACGCCAATATTTTGTTTTGGAAGATCTTTAATATGCCCGAGGGTCGACATAATGCGAAAATCAGTACCCAAAAACTTGCTGATAGTTTTGATTTTTGCGGGTGATTCTACTATTAATAACTTTTTCATCGTATTACTTTTCAAAATTTTTTTAGTCATGGCGCCCCTCCATTGGCGGTTTTTATTTTTAGTCTATATCGATAATTGCCAAAAAGTCAAAGAGTATTCTGATTTGGACTTTTTTTTATTGAGAGTGTTTGGAGTAAAAAAGGGAGGGTGCTCTTGCGGCGCCCTTAAATAAATTTGACAATATGAAATTATTATTCTACAATAAGACAGTATTTTTAAACCTATTAAATAAAGTGAAAGTAACATGATGAATATTAAAAACAAAAAAATTGGTTACATTTTGGCTTAATAATTGGATGCATGATGGGCATTGGCCTTTCTGCGTCAAATCAAAATAAGCAGATGGGCAATGAGATTCAAAAAACTGAAAAAAAAGAACAAGTTGTTAAATTTGAAGGAAATAAGAGCAGTGAGCCTTATTATTCATGGTTTGGCAATATTATCAGTAAAGCGCGCAAAGGGTGCGAAAAATTTATTGTTACAAATCCAAGAGGTTCAGCACTTGTCGTTTCTTTGGTAGAGGGAGGTCTTGTTGGTTTTTATTTGTATAAATTAAAGCCGGGGGAAAAAGTTTCTTCAAAAAAAGCGATTATTGCGTCTTTATTAACAGCATTAAGCTGCTTTAATAACAAGCTGCAGGGAGATGCGCAGCGAGCGCTGTCTGATGGTTCAGCGGTGTTGTCAGACGTATCGCCTGTGTTGAAAGAGCAAGCGGCATCTCTGCCTCTTGAAATAGCAGTACGTAGTGCTGCGCTTTTATGGCAACTATTGTCTGAGGTTTGGGCTCTGTCACTCCATGCACAAGAAATGCAGCATTTGATTGAGACTGGTGTAATTACGGATGCGTGGGGTCGATCAATGTTAAATTGGCGTTTTGGAAAAACAAATTGTGATGTGATGGGCTCCATTTACACTAAAGGATTGAAGCAATCAATCAAAGATATTGCCAAAGATATCTCAATTAAAAATATGGCGAATTATGCAGTTGTGCCTATTGTTCTTAATTGGGCTACTGTGTCAACGTCGATTGTAACCCATGAATTGGGCCATGGAATAGTAAACCGTATGATTACGGGAGAGCCATTTGGAATATGCTTTGGTGAGCCTTATGAAATAGTGGATGGGATGCCTTCAAAAAAAGAGGTATCTTGGTCTAAAACTATTCTAGGTGTTTCTCTTACTAATTATCCGTCTAGCCCATCGATGCCGAATAACACTTACTGCACTTACAACAAAGTGGCTTCTTCAAAAATTGGGCGCACAATGACTTTGGCGTGTGGTCCTTTGGGTGGAATTACAGGAGCATTAGCCATTTGTGGTGCACGTAGTTTGATAACAAAAAAATCATTTGTGAGCCAATTTGATAGTGATACTCAGAGGTGTATTATCTTAAATTTAGATAATTTATTAAATCCATTTTTGGGTTCAATAATGATACCTTCTGATGGTGCAAAAATTTTTAAGACTTTAGGGATTAATCCATAATCGTTTATATTGTTTCTATTAACAAAGTCCCTCGAGAGCCATAACTTGGTTTCTCGGGGGATTCTTTTTGCCCAGCGGCGGTTTTATTGTCAGCAGCACGCGGGGTATGATACAGTGGAAAAAATGCGCACAATAAATGGTTAAAAGGAGTATTAGATGCAACAGGGAATTTTGAGTCGGTGGAAAGACGCGCTTCATTTTTTTAGTATCGATATGCTCAAAAAAGAGGCTTTTTTGTGGTGGCGGCATCTGCAACTTGCAGCCCAGGCTGTGTGGGGCTCGTGGATTTTACTCTTTACTTTTGTGGGAACCATTCTCCTGATGATGCATATTGGGGGACTTTTATTTTATTTGTATGAGCACAAGGTGCGATGGGTGTTGGCATTGTCCGGAGCATTGAGCAAATGGCTTATTGCCTTTTTAATGAAGCATGGAATGCGTGTCGATGAGGCGTTTACACTGATCAATATCCCTTTTTGGATAGTAGGCTTTTTGAATACGGTTGTTTTGATGCCTCTTTTTTTGATACTCAGTCGGCCCTCTGCCCTTCCTAAGCAAGAAGTGTTTAAAAAAACGTTCTTTTTTAAGGGGTTGGGTGTAGGTCTGTTGTTTTTTATTGCATGGGCTTTTTTTAATCTCTTTGCTCTTTTTGCTCTTGGGTTTCTTTTTGCTTCCACACCAGATTTATTTATTCTTTTAGCTCCAATAGTTAATGTACTTTTTAAGTTTTTATGGGTTATTCCGGTTTATGGCGTTTTTGTAGGATTTTTTATTTTTGATGCAACGTGTGCGATGGATTGGGTGCGGGCGTTTGGACGTGCTGCAAAAATGCTCTGGTTTAATCTACCAGTTACGCTTGTGCTGGTTCTGATGAGTTTGTTGGTAGGATGGGTTCTTTGGGGTTTTGTAGTGCTTTTGTGTGGTGTTTTTTATTCGCTCTGGACCGTCAAGAATTATGGGACCTATTTTGAGACGGGGGAATAGAATTTGTAGTGGGTAGTCATGGTAAATATGCCCTATCCGCTCATGGTGAGCTTGTCGAATCCATAAGAGCGGTACTTCGCGAGGTTGCTTGCCGCTCTTACCCGCTCCCTCGATACTTTTCCTCCTGCGTCGGAAACACTCGGGATGAGCGGTGGAGAGAAATTTTTACTTCAAATTGTTTCTAGATAGAGATGAGTAATGGAGTTTTGCTCGGATGGTAAAATATACATAAAGAAATAAGGGGTATTATAAAAAATACCCCTTATTTCTTTTGCGTGGAAGTTACTTAGCTGCTGTTGTAGGTGCTGGAGTTGCAGGTGCAGGTGTTGCAGGTACTTCTGTTGTTGTAGGTGCTGGAGTTGTTTCCATAGGACCAGCAACGCGTTCTGTTGTTGCAGGAGCTTCTGTTGTTGTTGCAGGAGCTTGTGTTTCAGCAGGCTTTTCTTTTTTGGAGCATGCAGGAGCAAATGCCAAAAGAGCTGCTAATGTGCAAAATGAAAGTTTCTTCATCATAGAAGATCCTTAGAGTAAAAAATAAAAAACAGTTGTTTTTTTTGTACCATTGTTCAGGTCTTAATTAAATGGACTTTTGGGGAACGCGTTTGTGAGCACCTCATCCATGGATTGTACAAATTTGATCTCAACTGGATAGTCGAGTTCTTCTTGTATTTTTGCGACTTCTTCCTTGTTTTCTTTAGGAACAAGTACTCTCTTTATATCATACTGTCGAGCAGCAATCAATTTCTCTTTTAAACCACCGACTGGAAGCACTATGCCGCGGAGGGTGATTTCCCCCGTCATGGCGATAGCAGCAGACGGTGCTTTATTGGAAAGCGCTGAAATAAGCGCTGTACATATGGTGATACCAGCAGAAGGACCATCTTTTGGGGTCGCTCCTTCTGGCACATGAATATGAATATCGTGTGCAGAAAAAAAGTTTTTCTTAAGGCCAAGCGCAGAACTCTTTGAGCGAATATAACTGACTGCCGCTTGCGCAGATTCACGCATAACGTCACCAAGTTGCCCCGTGAGAGTAAGCTCACCTTTTCCTGGAAAAATCGTGGTTTCTACTTCAAGAACATCACCACCAAGCTCAGTCCAAGCAAGGCCTGTTGCACATCCAACACGGATAGTGCCATTGATAAGTTTACGTTTGAATAGGGCTACGCCAAGCCAGGTGTTGCAGAGCTCCGGTGTTACTTTGATAGGGAGCTTTTTTAAAGCGGTTTTTTTGGTGGAGGATGTTTTTGTGTTTTTTTCTAAAAGTAGTTGAATTGATTTGCGTATTACCTTGCCGATAAGTCGCTCAAGCTGACGGACGCCTGCTTCTCTGGTGTATTCGGAGATAATGATTTTAAGAGCAGCTTTTGAAATAGTGCACTGTTCTTCAGAAATGCCATATTCTTTAAATGCTTTTGGCACAAGAAATTTTTCGGCAATGCTTAATTTTTCAGCGTCTGTGTATCCCGAAAGCGTGATGATTTCCATGCGATCAAGCAATGCGTACGGAATTCCATCAGGTAAATTTGCCGTTGCAATAAACATAACGTTTGAGAGATCGTAATTGACTTCGAGGAAATTGTCGGTGAAATTTTTATTTTGCTCAGGATCAAGTACTTCAAGAAGTGCTGCGGCAGGGTCACCATAAAAATCATGAGTCATTTTGTCTATTTCATCGAGTAAAATAACCGGATTGACGGTTTTTAGAGTACTCAAAGCCTGAATAATTTTTCCTGGTAACGCCCCAATGTATGTGCGTCGATGTCCGCGTATTTCAGATTCATCTTTGGTGCCACCCAATGAGATTCGTGCAAATTCACGGCCGAGCGCTGAAGCGATAGATCGTGCAAGCGAGGTTTTGCCAACACCCGGAGGTCCAACCAGACAGATAATTGGTGATTTTGAAAGCAAGGGGTTGAATTTTTTTGCAGCAATAAACTCAAGAATACGCTCTTTTACTTTTTCAAGCCCGAAGTGGTCACCATTAAGAATTTTTTCAGCTTGTGCAAGACTAACCCGATCTTTGCAGACCTTCTTCCACGGCAGCATTAAAATCCATTCAACATAATTCTTTGTAATGGTTCCTTCCGCAGAAAGCGGAGGCATCTGTTCAAGCCGATTGAGCTCACGTTCAACTTTTTGCATAACTGGTTGTGGAAGATGTGCTGCTTTGGCTTGATCTCGTAAGGTTGCTATGTCAGAAGCTTGATCGTCACGACCAAGCTCTTTATTGATTGCTTTGATCTGCTCTTGGAGATAGTATTCGCGTTGATTTTTTTCGACCTGTGTGTGAACGCGATTACGAATACGCTCTTCGGCTTTAATGATATCAAGCTCTTTTTCAAAAAATGCGATGAGTTTTTTAAGACGATCAGAAAGACGATCGCATTCAAGAAGCATTTGGCGTTCTTTAAAACCAAGCCCACTGTGCGCAGCCATGGTATCGGTTGCGGTTGAAATGTCCTCCATAGAGGTGACACTTACGATAATATTAGAGGAGATTTGTCCCAGCTGTTGGGCATAATTCCGATAAATAGATTTTGCATGTTTTATGAGCGCATGTATTTCTACAGAATCTTCTTTTTCTAAGTCAACTGTGTGATCAGAGCAGCGAGCTGCCCAAAAATCATCAAGATGCGCGATGTGCGAAATCTCGGTGCGCTGAGCGCCCTCAAGAAGAACCTTTAGATTGCCTTTAGGAAGAGGCATAACTTGTAGAATAGTTGCACGTGTGCCCCGTAAAAAGAAATCAGCGGGCTTTGGATCGTCCAAGAGAGGATCTTTTTGTGCAACAACACAGAGCTCTTTTTTTGTGCTGAGTGCATGCTCTATAGCACGAATTGATCGCGTTCTTCCAACTACAAGCGGTATAATCGTTTTTGGAAAAAGCACGACATTTTTAAGAGGAAGAAGAGGCAAGTTGAGTGATTCTATAAGAAGATTTTCTTCTTGATACTCTTTTTCAGGCATCTGATTCATCGTTTCATTTTCCATAGCTTTTATGTGCAGGAACTTTTTTATGTTCAAGTGTGATACATTGGTGTGAGCGGATGCGCATAATAATGTACAAGTACATTGAGCATCTTTCTAAAATCTTTTTGCGCCCCTTAGTCTAGCACGCTCATAATTGTTCGTAAACTCTTAGCATTGAAAATACCTATGTTTTTCGGCGGGGAGTTTTCTTTTTTGAGTATCAAGAGTACTCTCAGAGAGGGCTGAGATACTCAAGTTTCAGGTAGTATTAAAAGACTTCTATTTTCTATGGAATTTATTTTTTAGGGAGGGTAAAAAGAGAGAGATTTTGACAAAAAAGCGAGAATGTTTCGACTTTTTTTTACTTTTTATTCTTTTGTTTTATAATAAAAGACAACTGATCTTATCAAGCTCTATGGAGCACTTGTGATTTGTAACGACTTAACGAAAGGAAATGTCGCTGATGGACGTATCTAATTTAGCTTCGGCTTGGCAAGTATTTGCTGAATTACTTAAATGGGGTGCTTTTGCACTTATACCCGTAGGTATCATTATGTATTTTACGGGGCATTTGCAACGTATTCTTGTTTTTGTTTATGGAGAATTCACGCGGAGTGAGCGTAACAAGTTCGTCTCTTATGGTGTTCTTTTCTTTGTAATTATTGGTATTTATTGGCTTCTTCGTTGTATTAAAGATCCAACATTCAGTGCATTTGTTGACTCAAAGCATGTTTGGAAAGCAAAAATAGTCTCATTGTTGGTGGTTTTCCCGCTCGTTGCTGGTTACAACTACCTCGTTGATAAATTTCCGCGTCACCGCCTTTTTTATGCGATGTCAGCAATTTATTCTGCAATATTCTTAGTGCTCTGGCTCTTTGTCAGAAACGAATGTTACGGATTGCCTGCTGCTAAGTGTGATCGCTGGGCGCTTCTTGGCTGGATTGCTTACGTTGTTATCGAAAGTTTTGGATCTTTAATGGTCGTTCTTTTCTACTCGTTTATGGCCGATACAACGACGCCAGAAGCTGGTAAAAAGGGATTCTTTGTAACACAAACGTTTGCACAATTGGGCGCCATTTTTGGTTCTAAAGTTGTTGCATCCCAGAGTCAAGTTATTGGTGTTGACAAGCTTTATGTTGTCGCGGCGCTGGTAATTGCGTTTGCTATTCCTGCAATTGTTCGTTTTATTATGTGGTATATCCCTAAAGAAGAACTTGCAGGGTATCAGGCAAAAGGAACCGTTGAAAGCAAGAAGAAGACCGGTTTTGTTGAAGGTATTAAATTCCTTTTTTCACAACCATATCTCCTCGGCATCTTTGTGGTTGTCTCAGCTTTTGAAATCGTGGTTACCGTATTTGACTTGCAATTTAAAGTTCTTATTCAAGAATTTACAAAAGGTGATGCAAATGCCTTTGGTGCCTATACCGGTGATTTTGGTGTTGCAGTCAGCGTTTTGGCGCTTGCATCCCTCTTGCTTGGTGTTGGAAAGATTGGTCGCAAGATCGGTCTAACGATTTCGCTCGCGTTGATGCCTCTTATGGTACTTGCGATGATTTTCACAATGCAGTTTATTCCTTCAATCGCTGTAGTTTTCTGGGTTATGGTTTTTGCAAAAGGCGTCAATTACGCACTTGGCCAACCATCAAAAGAGCAGCTTTATATTCCAACATCGCGCGAAGCAAAATACAAATCAAAAGCCTGGGTCGATACCTTTGGTTCTCGGTTTGCAAAAGCTTCTGGTGCGGGCATTATGGGATTGCATTATAGCTGGCTTGCGTTGCCATTCCTCGCGATTTCCGGCATTAATATCGCGATTTGCGTTGGCTGGTTCTTCACTGCCTTCTATCTTGGAAGAAAACATAAGCATGCAGTTGATCACAATGAAGTTGTGTGTTAATCGTGCGCTTTAAGCATATAAGTTTTGCATGAAGTAAAAAAAGGCCTTTTGGTTGTCCGTTGAAAAGCGACCAAAAGGCCTTTTTTGTATCTTACAAATGTTGTAGTGGTTTGTATTTGGGTTGTGGTATTTAGGGAGGTCGTGACGGCTATGAGTATTCTGGGCGCAATGTGGGAGAGAGTAAGAAGTATAGGTGGAGCATTAATCCAGAAAGATCATATTGAAAGCAAAAAGGTTTGGCTTCTTTCAGCTGCATTTTTTGTTGTCATTGGAGGGTATACATTAGTCAAAGAGCTTAAAGATCTGGTCTTTATGAACATTGTGGGGTACGACTATCTTCCGGCTGCTAAAATGTGGTCGATTGTGGCGCTTATTCCGATGGTGTTTTTTTACTCACGGTTGGTTGATATTTTAAAACGACATCAACTGCTCTACTTTTTTTCATTTTTGTACGGCATTGGGGGGTTGATATTTGCTTACTATCTTGGTCATCCATCGATTGGATTGCCAAATACCGATACCAGCAAATACCGTATTTTTGGTTGGGTGTTCTTCTTTTTCTTAGAGGGATATCAACCATTTTTAGTCAGTCTTTTGTGGGCTTTTGTAAATACAGTAACTCGTCCAGGTGATGTTAAAAACAGTTATGTGATTATTACCGCGGGGTCAAAGCTTGGTGGGGCTGTGGTTGCAGGTTCAGTGTGGCTCTTTTTGCGAAGCCAGCAGAGCTCTCTAGCGACATTTTCTGCTGTTTCGAGCATGCAGATTTTGATGGCTATGTCGGGAGTGATTTTGTTGGTTTGTCCGCTGCTTATTGCTTATTTAATGCGAACAACGCCTGCGTCACATCTCCATGGTTATGAAAAAGCGTATCAATTTGAAAAAGTGCATGAAAAAGCCGCAAAAAAACAGACGGGATTGTTTTCTGCTATTAAGGGTATGTTCTCAGGACTGTATCTTTTAATTCGCTATCCCTATGCGCTTGGAATCTTTGGCATGATTTTCTTTTGGGAAGTAGTTAATGTCAGTTTTAACTATGTACGCCTTGGCGTAGGTCAAGAGACTTCAAGTTCTTTGCTTGAGTTTGGTGCATTTTTGTACGGTCAAATTTTCTTTATGCATATTATTGGTCTCTTTATTGTGCTTATTGGAACAAGTACCATGGTCTCGTTGTTGGGAGAACGAAGAAGTCTTATGCTGGTGCCTATTGCAACGGGATTAGTGATCTGGTTCTATCTTTTCTCGGGTGGAATGATCACGGTTGGGGTTGCTTATATTTTAATGCGTGCAATCAATTATGCCTTTGCATCTCCGCTCAGAGAAAGTCTTTATATTCCTACCACCAAGGCGATGAAATTCAAAACAAAATCGTGGATTGATGGGTTTGGCGCAAAGTTGGCAAAGTGTTCGGGAAGTTCTTACAATTTGATGCTTAAGCATGTTTCTAACGGCGCTCTTTTCAGCGTTCACGTCGCTTTCTTTTCAGGGGTAATTGTCCTGTGGACGGTTGTTGCGAATCTCTTGGGGCGGCGTTTTGAGCAAGCAGTGAAAAAAAATGAAGTTATTGGGACTGATGAAACGTTGTAAATAGAATGGGTGGGGTGTTGTCATAAGTATGATGTCCCCACCAAATCTTCGTTGCAATTTGTTTGCGGTACGGTAAACTAGTGAAGAATATGTGTGTCCCTCATGCTTCTTGTAATCGGGTGGCTTCTGTATAAAAAAACAAATACAGGCCGGAGCATGAAAGTGATAACCCGAAAGGTGATTGTTAAATGATCGATATTAAAAAATTAATAGAAGCTGGTGTACAATTTGGTCATCAGACATGGCGCTGGAATCCTCGCATGGAACGCTATATCTGGGGCAAAAAAAATGGTGTACATCTTATTGATGTTTCAAAAACAGCTTTCCAGTTAGAAAAAGCCGCACGCTTTTTGGAAGAAGTTGCTTCTGAGGGCAAACAGGTTCTTTTTGTTGGAACCAAAAAAGCAGCCCAGGGCGCTATTCAGCAAACGGCAGAAAAACTGCATTCGCCTTATGCATCAAAGCGCTGGGTTGGTGGAACTCTTTCCAATTTTTCCCAAGTAAAAAAATCGGTTACCAAATTGCTTCATTTTGAAGATGTGTCTACAAAATCTGACAAAATGGACTATACCAAAAAAGAACTTGCCGGATTTCAAAAAATTGTTGATCGGCTTAAGAACAACGTTGGTGGAATTCGTAACTTATCGTGGCCTATTGGCGCATTAGTTGTGATTGACTCCAAAAAAGAAGCAACTGCAATAAAAGAAGCAGTTGCTGTTGGTATTCCTGTAGTTGCATTGGTTGATACCAATAGTGATCCTGCGGGAGTTTCTATTGTTATTCCTGGTAACGATGATGTCGCTCGTTCGATTAACGTTATTATGGAAGCATTAGAAGAAGCGGTTGCGCGCGGCATTGCAAAAGCTCAAGAGCGTAAAGTTGCTCCTACTCAGCAAGAGCTTGAAGCGCAGCCTGGTGTTGAACAGATGCTTGAAGAAGGCATACTCGAAGAAGTTGAAGAAGGTGGCATTGATAGTGAAGGGCGTCGTGCACGTCCTCGCAAAGTGCCTAATAAAAGTGAAGGTGGTCTTATTGTGGAAGCTCCTCGTCAAGCCCGTCGGCCATTTGTTCGCCCATCACGTGGTGTTGCTCCGCGTGAAGGCGCTGCGGCAGAAGGAAATAATTTTCAGTCACCGCGTCCACCGTACCAAGGTCCTCGTGAAGGTGGTTCAGAAGCTGGCTCATCGCGTCCACCGTATCGCGGTCCTCGCGAAGGCGGAGAAAACAGAGGCAGTTACGGCCCACGTCCACCATATCGCGGTCCTCGCGAAGGCGGAGAAGCGGGTTCACGTCCACCGTATCAAGGTCCTCGTGAAGGTGGTTCAGAAGCTGGCTCATCGCGTCCACCATATCGCGGTCCTCGCGAAGGCGGAGAGAACAGAGGCAGTTACGGCCCACGTCCACCATATCGCGGTCCTCGCGAAGGCGGAGAAGCGGGTTCACGCCCACCGTACCAAGGTCCTCGTGAAGGTGGTTCAGAAGCTGGCTCATCGCGTCCACCATATCGCGGTCCTCGCGAAGGCGGAGAGAACAGAGGCAGTTAC
>Ga0209417_1005977_pt1 | contig 12907 bp, 8 predicted proteins | sample RifGroF2_FD_184002 | JGI IMG/M metagenome (GOLD analysis project Ga0209417, IMG submission 184002) | Groundwater microbial communities from Rifle, Colorado, USA - Groundwater F2 (SPAdes) (version 2) | ecosystem: Environmental > Aquatic > Deep subsurface > Groundwater | place: Rifle, Colorado... | reverse complement strand
ACCTGGTACACCCACGGCGCAGGTACAGATGAGCACCTGGCCATGGAACGAGGTGGCCAGTATTATTACTTTCTTCAGGATGGTTTGGGTAGTATAACGACGATAACCGATGCCGGCAAAAACGTGGTGCAGAGCTATGAGTACGACAGTTTTGGGATGGCGAAACCGTCAACCGGTTTCAGGAATGTGTACCAATTTGCTGGCCGCGAGTATGACCGGGAAACGGGGCTGTATTTCAACAGGGCACGATACTATGATCCGATGGAGGGAAGGTTTATCCAAAAAGATCCGATAGGCTTCGCTGGAGGGGATGTAAACCTTTATAATTATGTTGGTGCCAACCCCGTCAACAGGAGAGATCCGAAAGGGCTGTGCGTAGAAGATGCATGTATTGTTGAAGGTGCCATTGCAGCTGCCGCTGCATGTGCAAGAAATCCAGCATGTACAAGTGCAGTTGCGGCGACTACAGCAGCAATCGGCGCAGCTATTAGTAACGCCTTTAGTGACTGGCGAAAAATACCTGATGTTTCTAATTGGCCTGGTATAGGTGATCTGTTTTTCCCACCAGAACCACCAAATGCAGATAGATGCAAGCAAGTTGAGGAAGAGTGCTATGCTGAATGTTCTGCATCTGAGGTCGGTTGCAAAGGGTCAAAATATGACCAAGGAACAGGTTTTAGAAAATGTGTAAGAGAGTGTAAAGCAAAACATGGTTGTTGATTTACGTATGATTTCAAATTTATGAGGTTATTATGATCCACAATAAGGCTGTAGCAATGCAGTTAATAGATATTTTGACTGAGGCAAACGCAGATTTAATAGAGAGCGTGAAGCTTGTAAAAGACAACTGCGCTGATAGCGATTTCAATGAATATAGAAAAAATATCGGTAAAATAATAGGTAGAATCAATACAGATATAATTGATGCTATTGTTAAAGAATTTCCAGAACTTGAACCAGATGAGGAAACAGCAAGGAAGCAAATGATTATTAATGCTGGTAGACAAAAAATAATAGATTCATTGATTACAGCCCGACAGCATTATGAAAAAGTTAATTCCATAATTGCACAGTCTAGCGAACCAAGAAAAAGTTTGATGACAGCATTTTCGTTTTCTGATGAACAGGCACAAGCTATTTTGGAGTTAAAAGTTCCTTTGGATCAAATCTCTGAACAACTACTATATGATGAGAGAGATAGGTTGTTGCTTGAACATGATCATCTTGAAAAAATGTTAAGTAAAACGTAGCAAAGTAAAGCCATAGAGGTCACCCATTAAAAAGCTGCTTTCAACGGCAAAAACGTTCCTCTATGCAAGAAAAAAAGGTTTTTTCAAGCCTTGCTGTATTCAGTCACCAATATCGATACCATTTCCGTTATTTCTATTATTTCGATGTCAACCTTTGCTGCACCAGTCACCCATCAGGATCAAGGCGGTTGTCGAAGTATTGAACGACGATAACCGATGCCGGCAAAAACGTGGTGCAGAGCTATGATTATGACAGTTTTGGGATGCCGAAGCCGTCAACCAACTTCCGGAACAGCTTTACGTGGACCGGCAGGGAGTGGGGCAGGGAAATCGGACTGTACTACAACCGCGCACGGTATTATGACCCGATGGAGGGGCGTTTTATCCAAAAAGACCCGATCGGCTTCAAAGGCGGGGATATGAACCTATACCAATATGTTGGTGCCAACCCCGTTAACTGGACTGATCCGACAGGATTAAAAGTTTATCGTTGCTGTCGTAACGTCCAAGTCAGTCCCGCTATAAATGGGATTGCTTCGGCTCTTAATCTTCAACATTGCTTTATCAAGACTGATACTGTAGAGGCAGGAATGGGGCCTGCGGGTAATGGCCCTCTGCCTAGTAATCCTATTGGTACTTCTACAGCAATTACTAATCATGCAGGTCAATCTGCCTGCTCCACTTGCCATGGAGGTACGACATGTACAGAGATTCCGGATGTTGACGAGGCTTGCGTTAATCAAGAGTTGACGATAGGCAGAAGTACTGGGCAATGGGGGCCAACAAACAATTGCAATACGGTGGCTGACGACATTCTTAAAAAGTGTAAGAAGAAATGTCACGGCGCAAATGGAAGTTATTGAGGGTAAACGATTATGGTCTGGCGTTGGGTACATGCAATAGTTTTTCTACTGGCAAGCCTTTGGTTTGGAAACTTGGCTTTATTCAACTGGTGGGCTGCTGGTGGGCCTCCTACTCCGCATCCGGAGCAATATGCTTCACGAGGTAACTTTTTCTTTGTTTGGGCCTGTTTATTTTTCGTAGCCTTTGTAATCAAGATTGTGATGAATATACGCCGGATAAAGAGAAGGGGCAAACCGTAATGGACAGTTCCTGACACGAGCAGGGAGCACCACATAGGGGCCGCGTCTTCATTCTTCAGGAGCACCCCATATTCATACACCCCTGGCAGCACGATCTATTCTTTAGATACGCTCGGCCGGCAGTATCAGGTTGCTATCCCCTCGATAAGGGAAGACTACCTATACGACGAAGGGAAATAATGAAACGAAATAAACCGAGAAAAATAGCTTATTTTTTGATTGGTCTAGGTGCGGCAAGTTTTTTGATTAGTACTTACACCTCTTCTATCATATTTTCTGAAGTTACATGGCTTCTTTGGCTTGTAGGCGTTGGGATATATTTTTACGATTTTTATAGAATTATGCGGGAGAGGAAGAATCTATAGGAACAACAATGGCGTTCACTATAAAAACTCCGTGTACCTTGATGATACAGGGGCCACGTAATCCAAACGGAGATAACATGAAATATGTCATTATGGTGGCCGTAGCACTCGTAACCCTGTTTACTCCATTGCGCAGCGCCCTGGCCGTAAGCGACAGCAACTACGCCCTGAACAATGTCAGCTATACATGGGATGGGACGAGCGCGGACCGCACCGCCCCAGCGACCCTTGACTATGACTATACCTACGGCGACGAAGCTTCCGTTACCTACACCCTACCATGGGACTTCAAATATCATGGAATTACCTACAATCAGATAACAGCCGACACCAACGGCAACATCTGGTTTGGTCCTGCCGTTGGAACCAATATTCCGTTTGTGAACGAGGTGGATAACATGGTGCCGGTTCTCTCCGTCTGGAACAGCGACCTCTCCTCCTATTATTCAGGAGGCGTATTCATCCAGCACAAGAGCTTACCGGAACGTGTCGTGATCGAGTGGCAGACGGAATCTTATTTTGATCAAGGTTATAACCAGCCCAACAACTTCGAGGTGGTGCTTTTCCCCAACAACGACTTTCGATTCGATTACAACACCGTCACCGCTACAACTCCCTGGGACAATGGTTCAGGCACCATGGGGGTAACATTAGAAACTCTACTGACAACAATCAGCCTGACCTGGAATTACGGCAACGTATTCACCTTGGCAAAACAGTCGTTTCTCTTCAACGCCGATCCACCAACCCTTTCTATCAACAAAACCGGCACAGGCACTGGAACCGTGGTCGGTTCGCCCACAGGTATTTCCTGCGGAAACGCCTGTTCATCGACGTTCACGCCGGGATCCTCTATAACGTTGACTGCAACTCCTGACAGCAACGATGTATTCACAGGCTGGTCGGGTGGAGGATGCAGCGGAACGGGGGCATGTACTTTTACATTGAATGCCGATACTTCGGTCACTGCACAGTTCGACAGGAACTATTCGCTTAACGTGATCGTTACCGGCACCGGCACAGGTATTGTAACCAGCGTGCCGCCAGGCATCGCTTGCAACACAAACTGCTCCGCCATTTTTGCCGACAGGGTGACTTTAGTTGCAAGTCCATATGAGTATTCGTATTTCTCGGGGTGGACAAATGGCAGTTGCAGCGGAACAGGCGATTGCCTTCTGACCATGAATGCCGACAGCTCCGTCACGGCAGAATTCAATTTCGACACGTCGCATCAAGTGCAGGCCACCGGCGGTTCCTCCGGTTACTACTCATCGATCCAGAATGCCTATGATGCCGTTGCCGACAGCACTACCATCATGCTTTGGGCAACCACGTACAACGAAGAGCTCACCTGCAACCGGCCGGTCGCTGTAACTCTCCAGGGTGGCTATGACAGCGGTTATACTTCGATAGTAGGGGAAGTGGTTTTGAGTGGGTCGTTGACGATAACCGATGGTGAGGTTACGGCAGATGGTCTTGTCATCTGGTAGGAGTATGTTCAGGCAATCTGTGGGAATAAATAATCCAATAAAAAGCATTTTAAACACGGAGAAATGGAGAACGCGGAGTAAAATCCGAGAGTTACAAGCGAAACGAGAACCCTTGTGATTCACCCAAAAGGATTTGTTGTTTTATGTCTTAAGCATCTGAATTCGCAGTTTTCTCCGTATCTCCGTGTTATTGAATTGCCGTTTTTGGGTTCATTTGTGGGCGTGGATTCGATGCCCGGACTGAAACTTGCTCAAAAACCGGTCAGGTCAATTTGTCTATGTCGCAGATGTCGAGCTGCTCTTCCGCCACATCCTTCAGCCTGTCCTTGATCTCCACGAAGCTCTGGACATTGTCCAGAAACAGGTGGAGAAAATCCGGATCGAAAAAAATACCGCTCCCCTCCGCCATGATGCTGACCGATTTTTCGAGCGAAAAGGCTTTTTTGTAAGGGCGCTCTGAGGTCAGCGCGTCAAATACATCGACGATGGAAACGATTCTGGCGAACTCGTGGATGTCGGCTCCCTTGAGTCCCCGGGGATAGCCGCTGCCGTCCCATTTTTCATGGTGCTGCAGGGCGATCACGGAGCCGGCGTCCAGTAACGGATATTGATCAGAATCCGCCAGGATCGTGCCGCCGATGGTGGTGTGCTGCTTCATGATTTCGAATTCATCCACTTCCAGTTTTCCCGGCTTCAGCAGGATCCGGTCGGGGATGCCGATCTTTCCCACGTCATGCAGCGGCGAGGCCTTGCGGAGCACTTCGCAGCGGTCTTCATCAAACCCGGCCAGCATACCCAGGTGCTTTGACAGCTCGCTGATTCTGCGCGTATGCATGCCGGTTTCCTGATCACGAAATTCGGCGGCTTTACCGAGGCGCAGTGAAATCTCGTATTCCGCTTCCTGGGACTGTTTGAGGGCGATCTGCAGTGCCGCGGTTTTCTTGATGACCTCCTTCTCCAGGATCTGATTCATGTCTTTCGCCAGATCCGCAAGTTTCTTGCTGCGCACATGGTTCATCACCCGCAGCCGCAGTTCTTCCGGGTTGTAGGGTTTGGCCAGGAAGTCATTGGCCCCCAGCGACAGGGTGCGGGTGACCTCGCTGCTGCCGGCGGTGACCACTATCACCGGGATTTCACGCCAGTTGGCGCTCTGCTTGATGAGTTTGATTGTTTCGTAGCCATCCATGACCGGCATTTCCAGGTCCAGAAGCACGACATCAATCTGACTATCCGCTCCCAGCGTCTCGATAGCTTCTTGTCCGTTGCCAGCCTTGAGAAGCCGGCAGTCCAGCTCGGACAACATTATCTCGAGCATCTCCAGGTTCATGTCATCGTCATCAACCGCCAGTATGGTCACTTCATCAAACACGATAATTCTCCATGAACCTCAATCCAGAACTTTTCTTACCATTCCAAGCAGTTCAATCGGTATGTATGGTTTGGAAATCAACATCACATTGTCGCTGACCCGCGCTTTCTGACGAATGGTGTCCGAGGCGTAGCCGCTTGCAAAGATCACCTTTATGCCCGGTTCAATCTTACTGATTTCGTCATAGGCCTCTTTGCCGCTTTTCTTCGGCATGATCACGTCGAACAGAAGCAGCTGAACCGGCTCACTGCTTTCGCGGTATTTTTGCACAGCATCTTCTCCGTCAACCGCAACGATCACCTTATATCCGAAATTCTGAAGCAGTGCCAGTACCATGTTTCGTACCGATTCGTCATCTTCAGCCAGAAGTACGGTCTCTGTTCCACGAGCCGGCATCAAATTCCTCGGTTCAGTTTCGATGCTGTTCCCGGCCGATTTGCACAAGGGCAGGTATACCCGGAATGTCGTCCCAAGGCCGGGTTCGCTGTAGACCGTGATATATCCGTCATGTTGCTTGACAATGCCGTAGACGACCGCCAGGCCCAGTCCCGTACCTTTTCCGATCTCTTTTGTAGTAAAAAACGGGTCGAAAATTTTCCGGCAGGTTTCCATATCCATGCCAGTGCCGGTGTCCGTAACGGTCAATAGAGCGTACATGCCGCTGCCGCCGCTGCCGCCATGTGTTGTTATGAACTCCTCGTCGAGCCGGATGCGTTCGGTGGCAATTGATAATAATCCGCCCTTCGGCAAGGCATCTCTCGCATTAATTGCAAGGTTCATCAGAACCTGCTCTATCTGGTGTGTATCGGCGAAGACCGGAATTTTTCCGTCAGCCGGTGTGATGGTACAGGTGATGTCCTCGCCGATGACCCGCCGCAGAAACTTGTCCACTGAACCGAGAATCTCGTTCAGGTCGGTTTTTCTCTTGTCACTGAGCTGCTTTCTGCTGAAAAGCAGGAGATCCTGCGCCAGGCACGCTGCCCGGCGAGCGGCTCCCATGATGTGTCCGATATGCTGGCGCATGGGATCGTCGTCGCCGACACCCATGAGGGCGATATCTCCATAACCTATGATCACCGTCAGGATATTGTTGAAATCATGGGCAATGCCGCCAGCCAGGGTGCCGATTGATTCCATCTTCTGCGCATGATGCAGTTGCGCTTCGAGCTTCTTGTATTCGCTGATGTCCTGCAGGCTGAGCAGTACCATGTCCTGATTCGCCACAACCACTTTTGTGGTCGAAAGCAGAAGCACCACGGACTGCTCTTTCCCGTCACGGGTGATCGGAAGGCGCGCCTCCACCTGATGATTGCTCCGGCCGGTATCTGAAGTGTCCATGACGGTGCGTCTGACGACACACTCCTCGCAGTACGGACTGAAGCCGCACCCCTCGTCGGAATTGACGGCATGCGCGCAGCGCAGCGCTTCGCCGACTCGACGGTCAATCATATTGTTGCTTGACGTGCCGGTGAGTGAACATGTCAGGTAGTTCACCCGGTGAACCCTTCGCTCCGAATCGAGCAGCATCATCATGAAGGGGGCGTTTTCAAAGATTATGGCCAGCTCCTGCTCATGCTCCCGGAGTGATATTTCCGCCCGCTTTCGTTCGGCAATCTCGCCGTGCAGTTCCGCATTGAGCCTGCGCAGCTCATCTTCGGCCTGTTTGCGCAGGGCCAGGGATTGCTCCAGCTCCAGCACCTTTTCTTCCAGCTTGGTTGCAACGATCCGGCCGTATTCCCTGAGAAAATGCTCTTCCCGCTCGTCCATTGACGCGTGCATGGCCGCACTGGTCCGGGCATGCAACGATTCCATGATCATGCTGATCCTGGCCCAAAGCTCTTCCGGTTCCATCGGCTTGATGACAAAGGCCGCCGCTCCGAGCGAGATGGCCAGATTCTCTTCGGACTCTCCGGTATAGACGGCCGAATAGAAGATAAACGGAATCGATGACAACTCCGGATCAGCCTTGAGTGCCCGGAGAAACTGAAAACCGTCCATGCGTGGCATGAGCGCATCGGAAATGATGATGTCCGGTTTGAGGCGGGTGGCCAGTTCGAGCCCCTGCTGGCCGTCCTGCGCTTCGATCACCGTACAACCATTGTGTTCCAGCGTGTAGTGCAACAGCTTGCGGTCATCGGAATGGTCTTCAACGATCAATACGTTCATGGTTGCGCCTCGTTCACATCCCAGCCAAGCAGGGCGTGGATCCTGTCCATAATGGTCAACGGGTCGATCGGCTTTTCGAAATAACCGTTGCAGCCGGCGGCCAGAACCAGGTCCATATCCCCGGCCATGGCATAGGAGGTGATCGCGATGATCGGGATGGTTCCGTTCGCTCCGCTCTTGCGAATGCGCCTGGTGGCTTCAAGGCCGTCGATACCGGGCAGATTGATATCCATGATGATGAAGTCCGGATGTTCGGCCACAGCCATCTCGACCCCCTTGATGCCGGTGTCCGCTGAAATCACCTCATAACCTTGGCGCCGCAGCGCATAGGAGATCAGACGCAAATTGTCTCTGTTATCTTCTACCACCAGCGCCTTTTTCATTGATACGCTCCGGAATCCTCAAGGTAAAAGTGCTTCCCGTGCCGAGATTGCTTGTACAGACTATATCACCCCCCAGGACTTCCACAACCAGCTTTCTGGTCAGATAGAGGCCGAGCCCGGTTCCGGGCGCAATGGTTTTAAGGGGGGATTCCAGGCGTACGAAAGGCTGGAAGAGCCGGGGGATATCCTGATTGTCGATGCCGACTCCGGTATCGCGAACAGAGATGATAACCGGTCTGACCCCGGTGACAGGCGGCGACCATCCGCTTGTGTCCGTCCGTGTCTCCGCACCGGCTGCCGAGACGGTCACCAAGCCATGTTCGGTAAACTTTACCGCATTGCTCAACAGGTTTATGACGCACTGCAAAAGCCTGCGTCTGTCGCTGCGGAGCTGGTGATGGTGTATATCCAGATGCAGTTCCAGCCCCTTGTCGTGCAGATCCCTGTCCACATACTGAACCGCTTCCTTCAGCAGGTCATACAGGTCAAACTCTTCGACCCGGGACTCGATCCGTCCGGCCTCGATCTTGGACACGTCGATCACGTCGTTGATCAGGCTGAGCAGATGCTTGCCTGAACGCTGGATAGTCTCCAGGTTTTCCTTCTGTTCAGTATTGACCGGGCCGAGCCATTCATCGCGGAGGATGCTGGAGAAGCCGATGATCGAGTTGAGCGGAGTCCTCAACTCATGGCTCATGGAAGCGATGAACATGGACTTCAGCCGGTCCAGTTCCTGCAATTTCGAGTTTGCCTTTTCCAGCTCTTCGGTTTTCAGGTTCAGGTCCTCGACAATGTTCATCAGAGCCAGCTGGCTCTCCTCCAGTTCGGCCCGTTTCTCCTTCAGGTCGTTGGTTCGTGCTTCCACCCGTTCTTCCAGTTCCCTGTTGAGCCGGTTGATCTCCTCGCCGGAATGTATCTGCTCGGTGATGTCCCGGGCGATGGAAGAGGCGCCCAGGATGTTCCCTGCCATGTCCCTGATCGGCGACACGGTGAGTGATATGGATATCAGTTGACCGTCCTTGCGTTGCCTCCCGGTTATGTAATGCTCGATGTGTTCGCCCCTGTTGATTGCTTCCAGGATGCCGTAAAACTCGTCCTCCTGGCCGGGGGGAATCAGTATCGAGATCGATTGACCGATGATCTCATCCGCCGAGTAACCGTAGATTCGTTCCGCTCCCCTGTTCCAGGAGAGGATCTCGCCTTTCAAATCCTTGGCGATGATGGCATCATCAGAGGACTGGACTATGGCACTGAGGAGGTGTTGCTTCTCTTCAGCTTTCCTGCGTTCGGCCAGCTCGTGTTGCAGACGTTCGTTGGCACGATTGAGGTCTGCAGTCCGTTCCTGTACACGCAGCTCCAGTCCGTCCCGGGCTTTGCCAAGCTCGTCCTCGGTCTGCTCCCGCTCCGCAATCTCCAGTTGCAACGCCTCATTCATTTCGATCAGTTGATCATAGGCTTGTTTGAGTCGGGTGCCGCTGAGGATTTCGTTTTTCAGGGTCAGTGCGGTGTAATTGAAAAATGACGGCAGGAATTGATAAAGCTCGCGCATGCCGATATGCAGACACTCCAGCTTGAGGACGCCGATGAGATCCTGTCCGACCAGGAGCGGGTAGACCCAGGTGTAGGCCTTGCCGAACTCGGGGGTAGTCATCCGCGTGTCGCTGAAATCATGTTCAATCTCAACCGGTTCCCGGGTCGTTTGCGCTTTTAGCACCAGTTCATCTTCTATTGCGGAGAGTTGCGTTTTGTTGCCGTAGACGTCGGCGGAAAAAATATCGCTGTCGATCTGGTAGTACAGGATTATATTCCCTCCGCCCACGACATCGAGGATATTACGCATCATGCAATCGATCGTGTCATCCAGCCCCGAGACGGCGCTGATCCGGTTGATCAGCCGCATTACCAGCTGGAGGTATGATTTTTCACGGGCCAGCTTTTTGGCGCGTTCCTCCAGATAAACCAGTTTTCCCGCGGGTATGGTTATGGTTTCTTCCATCATGCCCTCTTCAGGTATTACTTTCACGATGAATTACCGCCGGGAAGAGCAGTTTTGAAAACCCTTGCTGGCACGTAATACACAGCTTTAGGGGTCGGAGTGGGGACATCATTTTGCGGTTGCTCCGGTCAATGTTGCCGGCTTGTCCGGAGACATGCTCCCGTCAGGTTCGACGGTGCCATTTTCTTCCGGCCCGGACGCTCTCTTTATCGGCAGCGTAATGGTGAAGGTGCTTCCCTTGCCGACTTCGCTGGTCACAGCGATCGTGCCGCCATGCTTGTTGACGATGATGTCGTAGGCAATGGCCAGCCCCAGCCCGGTCCCTTTTCCGATCTCTTTTGTGGTGAAAAACGGGTCGAAGATGCGCCCGGCATTTTCAGGAGGAATACCGCAACCGGTATCGCTGATGGCAACCTTGAGCGAACCCTCCTCTTCCCGGGTCGTGATCCGTATTTCACCCCGATCCTCGATTGCATGGGCGGCGTTTATCAGGATGTTCAAAAAGACCTGGTTGAGCTGTCCCAGGTTGCAGTATATTTTGGGCAGGCAGCCAAACTCCCTGATCAGGGTCGCCTTGTATTTCAATTCGTTCCAGGCTATGGAGAGAGTGCTCTCCAGCCCCTCGTTAATGTCGGCATAGGCAAGATCCGCATTGTCTACCCGGGAGAAACTCTTCAGATCCTGTACGATGCGTCGGACCCGCTCCGCCCCCTCCTGGGATTCAATGATCAGTTCGGGCAGATCCTTGCGAATACGGTCGATTTTGAATTTATTTCTTTCCCGGGCCAGGAACGCCAAGGACTCCGGATCGCTACCGGCAAGGTATTGCCCGGTGGAGTCCAGGTAGGCGCCCAGTTTCTCCGCGTATTTGCCGAGACTGCCCAGGTTGCTGATGATGAACCCCATCGGGTTGTTGATTTCATGGGCCACACCGGCCGCCAGCTGGCCGATTGATGCCATCTTGTCCTGCTGGAGCAGTTGTGACTGAGCCTTCTTGAGCTCGCCGTACGCCAGCAGCAGTTCACTGTTGCTTCCTGCCAGATCATCCGCATATTCCTGCAGCTGCTTTTCCGCCCTGGTGCGTTCACTGATTTCCTCTTCCAGCTTTTTGTTCAGGCTCCTCAATTGATCAAAGGCCTGTTTGAGCCGGGTGTGGCTGCGGATTTCATTCTTCAGTACACTGGCAACATAGTTAAAGAAGGTCGGCAGTTTCCCGTACAACTCGCGCATTGATATATGCAGGCTCTCCAGCTTGATTACGCCGATCAGCTCGCCACCGGCCAGAAGAGGGAATACCCAGGTGTAGGCCTTGGTGAACTCCGGTGTCAGCATCTGAGTGTCACCGAAATCGTGTTCCTGCTCGACCGGTTCAGCCGAGTCAAACACCCTGCTGACCAGTTCGTCGTCAATCCGGTCGATCCCGGCCCGTTTTCCGAAGATATCGGCATAGTGCAGATCATCGTCGATCATGTAGTAGAGGACAATGTTGGCGCCGCCGATCACATCAAGGATATTGTTCAACAGGATCCCGATCATGTTCTCAAGCCCCTGGGCGGCGCTGACCTTGTTCATCAGGTTGATGATCAGCTGCAGGTATGACTTGTCCCGGGCCAGTTTGCGGTTACGCTCTTTCAGGCGGCACAGCTCGTCAATGGCTGTGGTCGTTATTTCGGGCATGGCTTTGCTCGCAGCTTCCTGTTGATGGCCTGTTGCAGCACCGTCTCCAGATGGTCGAGAGAAACATCCAGCCAGCGGAGCGGTAAACCCACCATCTGCCCTGCCGCTTCGGCCTTGCTTCTGAAGTCGGCGGAACAGGGTGTCGAAAGGCAGAGCAGATAGTTCCGGTCTCCCCGGTACATCTCCCGTATGACCTGCCGGTTTGTGCCGAAGGTGGCGGTCACCACCTGTTCCCAGCGACGCGCCCAATCCTCCAGAAGAAAAAAGGCCCCCTGTTCCAGTTCCGCGGAAAAACGCTCCGGTCCCAACAGCATCTCCACGCAATTCTGACCGTCGGTCCGGAATGTTCCGGCCTCATCGAGGATCGTCTCCATCAGCGGGTGACAGGCGCCATAGAAGACGATTATCTCCCGCTCAGCATGTCTGTTGAGTGCGGTAGTCAGTGCATGGGAGAGTTGGTCGAAATCGATGTGCAAGGCCGAATCAAGGAAGTGGGTCTCAATCGGCCAGCCGTTTTTCATGATCAGGAATCGGATCTCCTTGTGAAGAATGCCGCAGCCCAGCAGAAGTGGGGCAGGGGGCGCCGTCATGGCGTATCAAACCTTCCGAACTCGTAGGCCGCTTCCAGCATGGTCCGGATGTTTTCCTCCGGGATGTTATAGGGCATGACCAGCGTGCCGAACAGGAACTTGCCACCCGGCTTGCCGGCTTCGATGATCCTTTTGACCTCGGCCCTGATCTCTTCCCGCGACCACTCCAGCAGCATGATGTCGTTGATCACCCCGCAGGTCAGGCCCCGCCCGGCAACCAGCCGTTTCCCCTCGGCGATATCATCCATCGGACTCAGGTAGAACACTCCGATTCCCAACCGCCGTATGACAGTGTCGATGACGTTGTTGAAGCGGGCGCTGCCGCAATAATAGACCACCCCCGCCGTACCCCCCGGTCCGAGATCCCGCTCCATCCAGAGCAGTGAAAGATCGTTGAAAAATTTGCGCGGGATGAAGTCGGTCGAACCGAACGGGTTGGAATAAACCAGTACATCGGCCCCGGCAGCGCGATAGGCAGCGATCTGTTTCCTGAAAAAGTCCGAGCATTTGGCCAGCAG
>Ga0209417_1005976_pt1 | contig 12908 bp, 11 predicted proteins | sample RifGroF2_FD_184002 | JGI IMG/M metagenome (GOLD analysis project Ga0209417, IMG submission 184002) | Groundwater microbial communities from Rifle, Colorado, USA - Groundwater F2 (SPAdes) (version 2) | ecosystem: Environmental > Aquatic > Deep subsurface > Groundwater | place: Rifle, Colorado... | reverse complement strand
ATAATAAATATAAAATAATGGCAAACTTAAAACAACAAATACAAACAGAATTAAAAGAAGCGATGAAAAATAAAGACGCTTTTTTGCTTAGTGTTTTGAGAATGGTTTCATCAGCTATGAAGAATAAGGAGCTGGAAAAAAGAATGAAATTGGCAAAAGCTGGAGAAGCTGGCAATCTTGACGAGCTTTCCCAATTAACGGACGAAGAAGCCTTAGCCGCAATTATGAGCGAAGCTAAAAAAAGAAAAGATTCTATTGCGGAGTTTAAGAAGGGCAATCGCCCGGATTTGGCGGAGACCGAAAAAAAGGAACTGGAAATTTTGGCAAAATATTTGCCCGAACAAATGCCAGAGGAAGAAATTAGAAAAATTGTTAAAGAGACAATCGCTAAAATTGGCGTTTCTGATATTAAGGAAATGGGTAAAATTATGGGCGCTTTAATGCCGCAGGTTAAAGGCAAGGCGGATGGCGGCTTGGTCCAAAAAATTGTCCAGGAGGAGTTGAGCCAAAAAAATTAAAATTTAAAATTTTAAATTTTGAATGAATTTTGAATAATTAAATTTAAATTGTTTTAAAAATATTTAAATCAAAATTGAATCGAAATTATAATTTCAAAATTCTAAATTGTGGTTGAAGTCGCAAATCTGACAAATAGCAAAATTAACATAAAATATTTCCAAAAAATAGGAGAAGTTGTTTTAAGAAAATTGAAACAGCCGAAGGATACGGAAATTAGTTTGGTTTTTGTTTGCGACGCGCGGATGAAGAGCTTGAATAAAAAATATCGCGGGATAAATAAGGCAACGGATGTATTATCATTTGTTTATAATGAGAATAATTTTTTAGGAGAAATAGTAATTTCTGTTCCAATCGCAAAAAAACAAGCAACAAAGCGGAGTTATCCACTAAAAAGCGAATTGTCCGAGCTTTTTGTCCATGGTATACTGCATTTAGTTGGGTATGAAGATGAAACGCAAGCTGGATATAATAAAATGTTAAAGAAGCAGAAAGATATTCTTGCTTTTCTTAGTTTTGGCGCAGCAAGCAATTAGGAACCAGGAACTAGGAAGTAGGAATTGAGGATTTTATCTTAATTCCCAATTCCCAATTCCTAATTCTTTTCTCAGTTTTGTCTCGCGATAATATAATTTGCGGTCTGGATATAGGAACCAGCAACACAAGGGCGGTTATTGCCCAGATTCGGTCTGACCAGGAAAAACCGCAGGTTCTTGGCGTTGGGCAAACGCTGTCTTTTGGTCTTAGGCGGGGAATTGTTGTTGATATTGCGGAAACTGCTAACAGCATAAAACAAGCAATAGAAGAAGCGGAAAAAGCCGCTAATGTTTCTATTGAAAGCGCGCTTGTTAATATTGGCGGCAATCATATTACTTGCCGTTTTTCTAAAGGAGTGGTTGCGGTTTCGCGGGCTGACGGAGAAATTTCTGAAGAAGATAAGGACCGCGCGATTAAGGCCGCTAAAACAATTCCAATTCCACAGAACCGGGAATTATTGCATGTTATTCCCCGTCATTTTACGGTTGACGAGGAAAAGTTTATTAAAGACCCGGTTGGCATGAGCGGGGTCCGGCTCGAGGCGGACACTTTATTAATTGAGGGCTCAACGCCTTTTATAAAAAATTTAACTAAATCTTTGCATGAAGCGGAAATCGGAATAGATAATTTAGTTTTATCAAATTTAGCTTCTGCCAAAGCGGTTTTATCAAAACGCCAGAAAGAATTAGGCGTTTTAGTTTTGGATTTCGGCGGCGGAACAACGGGATTTACAGTTTTTGAAGAAGGAGATATTGTCCACGCTTGCGTTTTGCCGATTGGCGGTTCGCATATTACCAATGATTTGGCAATTGGTCTCAGAACTTCTGTCGATGTTGCTGAAAAATTAAAAACAGAATATGGTTCGGCCTTGCCTGAGGAAGTTGGCAAGAAAGAAATAATTGATTTGGCAAAGCTTGGAGGCGAAGAAGAAGAGGTTTCGCGCAAGTATGTGGCGGAAATAATTCAAGCTCGTTTGGGCGAAATTTTTGATTTAGCTAACCGGGAGTTAAAAAGAATTGATCGGCAGGGCTTGTTACCAGCTGGAGTTATTTTAGTCGGCGGCGGAGCAAAAATACCAGGGGTGGCGGAAATGGCTAAGCAAGAATTGAAATTGCCGACGCAAATTGGATTTCCAGTTAACATCGAAGGCATTTTAAATAGAATTGACGATCCGGCTTTTAGCACAGTTATTGGCCTTGTTTTATGGGGAATAAAAGGAAGCGGATTTAAGGCTCCGCGCAGCCGCGGATTTTCGGGTTTTGGCAGCGGAGTTTCTAAAATTCAAAGATGGTTAAAAGCGTTTATGCCGTAAAATATAATATATTCTGTTTTGGGTATTGCCAAATTTTAGAGAGTGTGTATAATGCTATTACTGAAAAGTAATGGCATTTTTTGTTAATTTTTAAAAGGAGTATCGGAAATTTTTCCCTTTCATAATATTTTCCGGTATTTTCCGCATTACAAAAAGATATCTGTCATTCTGAGGGCGCAGCCCGCCTGCTTCGCTAAAGCGACAGCAAGGCGAGAATAATCCTAATCTTATTCTAGAGATTTTTCATTTCGTAGGGAACAAAGTTCCCTGCGCGCGCAAAAGGATGACAAATTAATATGGCTCAAGTTAGACCTGATATAGAAACTTTCGCAAAAATAAAAGTCATTGGCGTTGGGGGCGCTGGAAATAACGCGGTAACTAGAATGGTTGCGGCGAAAATTCACGGCGTTGATTTTATCGCTGTTAATGCCGATGCTCAGCAGCTTCATCATTGCGCCGCGCCGCAGAAGCTTTTAGTTGGCAAAAATTTAACTCGCGGCTTAGGGGCTGGAATGAATCCGGATATTGGCCGGCAAGCAGCTGAAGAAAATCGCGATGAGCTTCAGGACTTAATTAAAGGCGCGGATTTGGTTTTTGTAACTTATGGATTAGGCGGAGGCGTTGGAACGGGCGCCGGGCCGGTTGTGGCTGAGGCGGCCAAAGACGCGGGCGCCTTAACTGTTGGCGTTGTAACTAAGCCGTTTGCTTTTGAAGGAGTTCAGCGGGCGCGGATTGCTGAAGCGGGCTTGGAACAATTGAAAGACAGGGTTGACACTTTAATTACTATTCCTAACGATAAGATTTTACAAATTATTGACCGCAATACTCCGTTAACCGAGGCCTTTAAGGCGGTTGATGATGTTCTTAGGCAGGCGGTTCAAGGAATTTCCGATATAATTGTTACTCCGGGAATCGTTAATGTTGATTTTGCCGATGTGCGGGCGATTATGTCTAACGCTGGTTCCGCTTTGATGGGTATTGGAAAAGGCTCTGGCGATGACCGGGCAGTTGAAGCAGCTAGAGCGGCGATTAATTCTCCGTTGCTTGAGGTTTCTATTGATGGCGCCAAAGGAGTTCTCTTTAATGTTTCTGGCGGCCCTGATATGACAATGATTGAAATTAACGAGGCAGCCAAGGTTATTACTGAATCAATTGATCCAGAAGCAAAAGTTATTTTTGGCGCGGTGACTGACGAAAAGACAAAGAAAGGAGAAGTTAAAGTTACGGTTATTGCAACAGGATTTGGCGCTCCGCCCTTTCGCCGGCGGGAAATTGAGGATAGGGCAAAGCCGGAAGAAACAAGAAAAGCCGCGCCAGCAAAAAAAGCGCCTAGTTTTGAAGTAAGCCAGGTTAAGGAAGACGAAGATGAATGGGATATTCCCGCTTTCATTCGCCGGAAGATGAAATGAATTTCGGCGAGGCAAGCCCGCCTTCATTCACCGGAAGATGAAATAGCGATTAATTTCGGCGAGGCAAGCCCGCCTTCATTCGCCGGAAGATGAAATGAATTTATAATTTTTAAAAAACAGCCTGCTCGGGCTGTTTTTTGGTTTAAATAAAAAAAACCATCAGAAGATGGCTTAATTTTTGGATTCTACCAAACAACCCTGTTTAAAAGCATCTTTGATTCGATCGAAGTCGCTAATCGCCATTGGTTGAAGGCTTCTGACTCCATTTAAAATTCCGATGGCTGTTGGCAGGGAAATTTCTAAATTAATTTCATTGAATTCATGATTGCCAGCAGGTTCAAAGGGGTTCTCGTCAGAATTTTGCCTAATTAATCCTTTGGCAAAAGCCAGCGCTTCCATTAGGCTGTATTCTTCGCCTAGTTGATTTCCTTTTTTGTCGTAAATTTTAAAGCCTTTGCTTCGGAGTTGTTTTATTTTTATTTTTTCCACCTTTAGCTTCCTCCTGATTTAAAACAAAACTATCATTTTAAAGCATTCCTGTAAAGGGAAGAAAATATTTTTTCAAATTAGCGAGGTTCAACCTCGATAGTTATAAGATTTTCAGGCGGTTTCTTGAATGAAGCTGTTTTTATTTTTAAAATATTGGCTTTGCAGAAGAAATTAGGCTGGCTTTGTTCTATTTTAATTGTTTAATTTTTGCTGCGGGGTTGACTTTTCTATTCTGCTCCCAATAATTTTTTCTAGTTTTATCTAGCCTGTGGATAACTTTTTTTGTTGATGTTTTCAAGCCATTTTTTCTTGATTGACCAAAGGATTTATCTTGGAGTAAAATGGAAAGATAAAAGAAATTTTTCTTTTCTAACTTTATAGGCAATAGCGAGCAAAAAAAGGACATTTTTTCTTTATGTAATAAATTATTAAATTTATGGCGGCAATGGAAACAAAAAAAGAAACAAAAAATAAGTTTTCTCAAATTCAAAAACGCGATGGCAGAGTTGTTGATTTTGATCAGGAAAAAATTACCAACGCAATTCATAAAGCGCTGACCGCAACCACCAAAAAAGACGGCAAGGAGGCTAGAAAATTAACTAATGACGCCATTGAAATTATTAACCGGCGTTTTAAAAAAGGCGATTTGCCGAATGTTGAACAAATTCAGGATATTGTTGAAGAGGTTTTGATTTTAGACGGATACACGGAAACCGCCAAGGCTTATATTCTTTATCGGGAACAACGCCGCCGCGTGCGCGAGGCAAAAACCGCGATTGATGAAGCGGTGGAGATGGTTGATAAATATATCCAGGAGCTTGATTGGCAGGTTAAAGAAAACGCTAATATGGCGTATTCGCTTCAAGGGCTCAACCATTATGTAACTTCCGCGGTTACTAAAAAATATTGGCTGGATAAAATTTATCCGGCTGAAGTGCGCGAATCGTCTAAGAGCGGAGATTTTCATATTCATAATTTGGATTGTTTGGGCCCGTATTGCATGGGCTGGGATTTGTATGATTTGTTGGTTAAGGGGTTTGGCGGCGTGGCGGGAAAAGTTGAATCAAAGCCGCCTAAGCATTTGCGGAGCGCTTTGGGGCAATTAGTTAATTTTTTCTACACGCTTCAAGGCGAAGCAGCTGGCGCGGAAGCAGTTTCAAGTTTTGACACTTTATTAGCGCCGTTTATTCGGTATGGGAATTTGAATTTTCAACAGGTTAAGCAGGCGCTTCAGGAATTTGTTTTTAATTGCGCGATTCCGACGCGCGTTGGATTCCAAAATCCTTTTACCAATATAACTTTAGACATTAAGCCCTCCCCTGCTTTAGCTAAACAGCCGATCATTATTGGCGGTAAAGCGCAAAAAGAAACTTATGGAGAATTTCAGGAGGAAATGAATATTTTAAACAAGGCGTTTTATGAAGTCATGATGGAAGGAGATGCCAAGGGTCGAGTTTTCACTTTTCCAATTCCAACCATAAACATAACTAAAGATTTTCCTTGGGACAGCCCGGCGCTTGAGCCAATGTGGGAGGCAACTGCTAAATACGGAATTAATTATTTTTCCAATTTTATCCAATCGGAAATGAAGCCCGAGGATGTTCGTTCAATGTGCTGTCGGTTGCGGCTGGATAATAAAGAATTAAATGTCCGCGGCGGCGGTTTATTCGGTTCAAATCCTTTAACTGGTTCAATTGGGGTGGTGACAATTGATTTGCCGAGAATCGGTTATCTTTCTAAAACTAAAAAAGAATTTTTTGACCGCTTAAGCAAAATGATGGATCTTGCTAAAACCAGCTTGGAGGTTAAAAGAAAGGCCTTAGACAGTTTAATGGAAAAAGGACTATATCCTTATTCCAAGCATTATCTGGAAGCGGTTAAAAAAATGCGGGGCAGTTATTGGGGTAATCATTTTTCAACTATTGGGCTTGTTGGCATGAATGAGGCCTTGTTAAATTTTCTTGATAAAGATATTGGCTCGCCGTCTGGTCGAAAATTCGCCTTGGAAATTTTAGATTTTATGCGCAAGCAATTAGTTGGTTATCAGGAAGAAACTGAGAATTTATATAATTTGGAAGCAACGCCGGCTGAAGCAACTTCTTATCGCCTGGCCTTGCAAGATGTTAAAAAATATCCGGATATTATTACTGCCGGAACAAAAGAGGTTCCATATTATACAAACTCAACTCAATTACCGGTTGACTACACGGATGATTTGTTTGAGGCCTTGAAACTTCAAGATGAAATTCAATGCAAGTATACTGGCGGAACAGTTTTGCATTTATTTATCGGCGAGCGGATTTCTAATGTCCAGAATATTAAAACTTTAATTAAGAAAATTTTTGAGAAATTCCATTTGCCTTACATAACCTTAACTCCGACTTTTTCCATTTGCCCGACGCATGGGTATTTGTCAGGCGAACATTTCACTTGCCCAAAATGCGTTATTAAGCAGCCCTGCGAAGTTTATTCCCGGATTGTCGGCTATATTCGGCCGGTTCAGCAATGGCACAAAGGCAAACAGCTGGAATTTGAAGAAAGGAAAGTTTATAAGCCGAAAATTTGACAAAAGCATGGATATGAAGAAAAAATATTTTTTATTGGCAGCAGCGTTCTTTGTTGGCGCTGTTGTTTTGTTTTCCGTGTTTTCTGTGTTTTTTAAAACTATTGCCCCAAAAAACGAGTCGAAAAATTTTAACGCGGGAATAGCAGTTAATAAAAATTTTGAAAATAATTCTGCTAATTTGGCGTTGGAGGAAAAAAACGAACAGCTAGTTAAAATTTTAGCTTTTGGCGACTTGATGCTAGATAGAAATGTTTTCAGTTTGGCTAAGAAAAATAATAATTTTGAATACCCTTTTTTAAAAATTGACGATTTTTTAAAAGGAGCGGATATTCGGTTGGCGAATTTAGAAGGTCCAGTAACAGAATTTGATTCTGTGGCGGTTGGAACAAGCAAATTGCAATTTACATTTTCGCTAAAATTCATGGAGGCGTTGGAAAAGAGGTTTGAAGTTTTTTCTCTGGCGAATAATCATAGTTTGGATTTTGGCGAGAAAGGTTTAAGCCAGGCTAAAGAATTTTTATCAAAGGCAAAAATAATTTTTTTCGGAGATTATAAAAATAGGAAAGAGTATTTGTCCGCGATAATAGAAAAAAATGATATAAAGATTGGTTTGGTTGGTTTAAACAGTTTAGTTGTAAAAGATGATTCCGAAGCATTGGCAGAAATCGCTAATTTGAAAGCTAAAAGTGACTTTGTGATTGTTATGCCTCATTGGGGGAATGAATATCAATTAAAGCCAACGGCCAGTCAAAAAAACTCGGGCCACAGATTCATTGACGCGGGCGCTGATTTGGTTCTAGGCGGGCATCCGCATGTTATTGAACCAATTGAAATTTATAAAGAAAAAGTTATTTTTTATAGCTTGGGAAATTTTATTTTTGACCAATATTTTTCCCAAGAGACTATGCGAGGACTGAGTGTTGGTATTTCAATCAGCAAAAAGCATAATGAGGTTGCCGCCAGTTACGAGCTTTATCCTTTAGAGATAAACAAACAAAGCCAGGCAAGTTTGGCTTCGTTGGAAATTACCCGGAAGATTTTAGAGGAATTAAGCCAAGAGATAGAAGCAGACGGTAATATTAAAGAAGATATTAAAAAAGGTTTTATTTCATTGCCTTGACAATGGTTTTTTGGTGTGTTATTTTTGTTTTAACTTTAAAATATCATAATATCAGCGAACTGGAGGATTAATTAAGTGAAAAAACTTTTTAGATGGCAGTTGAGGGGCATCTATTTGTGTGTTTTTTCCTTTTTTTTCGCCGCAACGTTTTTTTTCTTGTCCTTATCATTTTCTTTGCCCGCACAGGAGCCCTTTAGGCCGTGGATTCCTGTTGGGGCGGAAGTAGAGAACTGTGATAATGTTCATCCTGGAACATTCAAGGTGGATAAGACCTTGGCCGCGATCAAGGAGAAATTTGAAAAAAAGACAGCTGGTCCCCTTACAATCGCCTATGTGGAAAGAGGATGGTACGGTGGGCTATTCCGACCGCCTTTTCTGATGTATTGGCTGGCTGACGGTAGCGGCAAATATTATTACACCGAGGAGGAAGTTCCCGGTGTCTCCTGGAGAGACTGGCTGTTTTTCAGCCGGAGCGCCTTTTTTAACGAGGCTACTGGCGAATTCCGCTTTTCTTTTTCCAGATATTGGATATTTTCAACTATCGTTATGGCCATGTCGTTTATAATCGGCTTGATGTTTTACACCGCAAAATCTTGACACTGGCTAATGCCAGGATTTAGGATAATCCCGCTGTCATAAATTACAGCGGTTTTTTATTTCAATAAAATTTATCGCCTTGACAACGGTTTTTTGGTATAATGAAATTAATGATTATTGGCGGGTTGCAAAAATTAACGTTGATTGATTATCCGGGTAAGCTCGCAGCCACGGTTTTTACCGCTGGCTGTAATTTTTTCTGCGAATTTTGCCATAATCCGGATTTGGTTTTGGTTAAAAAAACAGGAAGCGAGCCGTTTATGACAAGAGAACAATTTTTTTGGTGGCTGGAAAAAAAATTAGGGCTTTTAGACGGGATTTGCATTACTGGCGGAGAGCCGACAATTCATCCCAGCTTGCCCGAATTCATTAAAGAAATTAAGGATTTAGGATTTTCGGTAAAATTAGATACCAACGGGACTAATCCGGAAATGCTGGAAAAATTGTTAAATAAAAATTTAGTTGATTATCTGGCAATGGATATTAAATCATCTTTAGAAAGATATTATAAATTTTCCCGGATAAAATTTGATATTAAAAAAATTCAGAAAAGCGTTGATTTGGTTCGGCAGGCGCCAGAGTATGAATTTCGGACAACGGTTATTCCGTTATTCCATGATAAAAATGAATTAAATAGTATTGCCAAGTGGCTGAAGGGCGCCAAAAAATACGCGCTTCAGCAATTCAGGGCGGAAAAAACCCTTGATCCGCGCTGCTCTCTTTTAAAATCTTATTCTGATGAAGAATTAAGAAATTTTTGCCAGTTGCTCCAGCCCTATTTTGAGGCATGCGAATTAAGGTTATAAAAAAAATTAAAAAAGAAGATTTTTTGAAATAGAAAAGCCCCGGTTTCGGGGCAGATTTTTGCGGGCTTAATGGTTTTTTAATATTAGATTGGTTGCTGGTCTGGCCAGATTTGGACGGGCCGGCTCCATCCGTCATTGCCAGCTGGCAACTGAATAGTTATTTTTTGGAGAGTTTGCAGGCCGGAATGCGGGGTGGGATTGCTGTGTTCCGTGATGCAATTGCCGACAAAGGAGATGTCGTCGCCGGCCTGGATAAGGCGTTCGGTGGGCCGCCCGTTTGTCCAATAAAATAGCAGGCGCTGGCTCACGGGAAATTCCTTCAGGCGTTCAATGGTGAAGCGCCAGAACGGAATATTTTCTTGCGTCATAATGCTTTCCTTATATTTTGGTATTGTTGGCAAATTTAGGCGGCAAAGAAACTTGTTGCGATTCAACATGGATAATTGCCGGCTCTTTTTTCAATTTATTAATGATTCTTGCCGCTTTTTTTAAAGGAACTTCATGGGCAATGTATTGCCCGTCTTTCATATGGCCAACGATTCTTGTCAGAGGCATTTTTTTCCTTTTTAAATAAGTATTTAAAAGCTGTTTAATAATATAATCAATTTTTGTTTATTTGTCAATGAGTTTAACCAAGTCAAAGATTTTTCTCTTTTTTTGCCTATCATTTATTTTAGGCGTGGCTTTGGCGTCGCTTGTTCCAATCCCCTATTTTTTAAGCGGGATTTTTTTGATTGCGGGAATAATTTTAATTATTTTATTTTGGGACAAAAAGAGGGAATTTGTTGTTTTGGGATTTTGCCTATTTTTTGTGATTTTTGGCATATGGCGCTTTCAGTCAAAAACAGAAATTAAAGATTGCGATATTAGCCAATTTAACGGAAAAAGCAAAATTGCCCTTATTAGCGTTGTTGCTAACCAGCCGGAAAGGAAAATGGAAAATCAAAGGATTGTGGTTGAGGCGCAATTTTTGGAGGGTAAATCTTTTACCGCTGAATCGCGGGTTGTAAACGGCAAGATTTTAATAACCGCGAATAAATATCCTGAATTTCAATATGGCGATGAATTAAAAATTGAAGGAAAATTAAAGGCGCCGGAAAATTTTGAGGATTCTTCAACTGGCCAAATTGTTGATTATAAAAACTATTTGGCTAAAGACGATATTTATTCAACCCTATATTACCCTAAAATAGAAATTTTATCGCGCGGAAAAGGCAATTTTATTAAAAAATGGCTTTTTGGAATTAAAGACAAATTTGAAAATAATTTAGTTAAAATTTTTCCTGAACCGCAAGCGGGCTTGGCCGACGGCTTGATTTTGGGCGAGAAAGCCGCCTTACCGAAAAATTTATTGGATATTTTTGCTGTTGTTGGGATAACGCATATTATTGCTTTATCCGGTTTTAATATAACAATTATTGCCGAATCATTAAGAAGATTTTTTAATAAGCTTATGCTGCCGCGCGGATATTCTTTTTGGATAACTGTATTTTTTATTGCTGGATTTATTTTAATGACTGGCGCTTCGGCTTCGATTGTCCGCGCCGGAGTCATGGGCATTTTAATTATTTTAGCGCGGCGCATTGGGCGCCTTTATAATATCCGCAATGCCTTGGCCTTGGCGGCAACAATAATGATTTATTTAAATCCTAAAATATTGCGTTTTGATTTGGGGTTTCAGCTTTCTTTTTTAGCAACTTTGGGGTTGGTCTATGTGTCTCCGATTATTGAAAAATATTTTCAATGGCTGCCGGAAAAATTTGATTTGCGCGGAATTGGCATTGCCACAATTTCCGCCCAGCTGGCTGTTTTTCCTTTGCTTTTATTCAGTTTTGGAAAATTATCTTTAGTTTCGCCTCTGGCTAATTTATTAATTTTGCCGATTATCCCTTTGGCTATGTTTTTGATATTTTTAAGCGCGCTTATTGGTTTTATTTGGATAAAACTGGGAATTATATTTGGTTGGTTGGCCTGGCTATTTTTGACTTATTTAATCAAGCTTTCGGAATTTTTGGCGCGAATGCCGGGCGCGGCGGTAAATATAAAAATTGGCTGGGAATTATTGATTATTTTGTATTTTGTTTTATTGGTTTTGATTTATATATTATTTCAACGCCGGCAAAAAGCAGCGCTACGAGGACGGGGATCGCAGTAATTTAAAAATGCATATTTTAAAAAGAAAAAAATTTGTTTATTTTTCATTAATTACCCTGTTTTTTCTGGCGGGCTTGATTTGGGCAATAATTTTTCAGAGCGGTTCGGCGGCGTTTTTGGGCGGCTGGCAGCAAGCGCCGTTAAAAATTGTTTTCTTTGATGTTGGGCAGGGGAATAGCGTTTTTATCGAGGCGCCGAATAAAAATCAAATTTTAATTGACGGCGGGCCGGGCAGCCAGATTTTAAATAAGCTTGGCCAAGCAATGCCATTTTTTGACCGGGATATTGACGCGCTGGTTTTAACCCATCCTGACGCAGACCATTTAAACGGCTTAATTGATGTTTTAAAAAAGTATAAAGTTGATAAAATTATTGAGCCCTGCGTTGTTGATTCAAGCGCGGCTTACGGGGAGTGGAATAAATTAATTGAGGAAAAGAAAATTTATAAAACTTGCGCAAAATTCGGGCAGAAAATTAAATTAGACAAGGGAGTAGAATTGAATATTTTATATCCGCTTCAATCATTAGAGAGCAAAAGTCTTAAAAACACGAATGACGCGTCAATAGCGGCAAAATTGTTTTATGGGGAAAATAAAATTTTATTAGTTGGCGACGCAGAAGAAAAAACAGAATATCAATTAATAAATTCCGGCGTTGATTTAAAGTCGCAAATTTTGCAAGTTGGCCATCATGGCTCAAAATCTTCAACTAGCGAAAATTTTTTAAAAGCTGTTAATCCTGAGATAGCAATTATCCAAGTTGGCAAAAATAACCGCTATGGACATCCAGCTCAGGAAGTTTTGGGTCGGCTAAAAAATATCAGCGCCAAAATTTTCCGCACGGATTTAGACGGGGACATTGAGTTTTTGTGTGATGAACATAATTGCGAGAGCCAATAAATTTTGACTTTATAATAATAATTTATGCCCGCCAGAGCATTTTTTCTTGCAAAAAATAGTTAAAAAAGATAAAATAAGAATGGTATTTATAGATAACATTATTTTTCGGGCGGAATGAATGAAATGAGCGTGGCCGAGAATTTTAATCATTGTTCTCGATGCTGATTGATTTCATTAAGTTTTGCTCAAGCAATAATTTTTTATGAAAATGCAAAAAGAGCGGACATTAGTTTTGATTAAGCCAGACGGAATTCAGCGGACTTTAATTGGCGAGATCATAAAGCGTTATGAGCGGATTGGTCTTAAATTAGTTGGTTTAAAAATGTTGGTGCCGAGCGTGGAAATGGTTGAGACTCATTATACGCTTGACCCCGAATGGCGCCGGATAACAGGCGAGAAATCAATAAAAGGATATACGAGCAAAGGATTAAAGCCGCCTTCTGAAGACCCCTATGAAGTTACTGCGGTTATTTTGGAAAATCTGAAGAAATATTTGACTAGCG
>Ga0209417_1005975_pt1 | contig 12909 bp, 8 predicted proteins | sample RifGroF2_FD_184002 | JGI IMG/M metagenome (GOLD analysis project Ga0209417, IMG submission 184002) | Groundwater microbial communities from Rifle, Colorado, USA - Groundwater F2 (SPAdes) (version 2) | ecosystem: Environmental > Aquatic > Deep subsurface > Groundwater | place: Rifle, Colorado... | reverse complement strand
AGCGGATGGTACCATTCCCCGAGGGTCCGTGAGTCAAACTATCCTGTAACCAAAAGACCCCGTAGGAATTGTAGAATAGTCCATCACCCCTGAGGTTAAAATAACCAGATCTTTCAAAATCCAAACCGATTATTCCATTTTTCCCAATCAGATTGGCATGGTTAGAATTTGGATAATTGATAAGAAGATCGATAAAATAGATCTCTTGCCACGTTGGTAATCTCCATCCGGGCGGACAAATATCTTGAGCCTCTTGCTTATGCTTATAGTTGAAAACTTCATACCATGTATATAAGCCACCAAAGCGCGCGCCTAAACTATCACTATTATGCAGGTAATACTTTTCAATGATCCCATTGTCAGCTGGAAATTGGTCATCATTGATCTTGACCCCGATATTGAGGTTTTCAGCCATCCACCACATATCTTTGACCAAAACCACCCGATATTGAGTATTATCCCTGGAGTCAATAATGGCGGAATCTTTTCGAATATCTTCAATCCGCACAAAGACTGATGCTGTATCGGTTAACCCGTCCTGGTCCTGAACCTCAAGCGTAACTTCGTAGATGCCTAAATCTCTGTATTTGTGAGCATTCTGAGAGAGCTGGGAAAATTTTGTATCCCAAACCTGGTCACTGTTCCAATCCCATCGAAAAGACAAGGTATATACAGGATCCTGCGGATCGGATGAAGTCGAGGCATCGAAGCTCAGGATTGTTATCGTATCGGCATAATTGGATGATACAAGAATTTTGGCAATCGGAGAACCTGACTCATTTCGTGAGCATCCTAAAATATACAAGAGAGTGGCCAAAAAGAAGAACGCTTTGATTGTCTTCATTTTTCTTCACGCTGGTTTTACTAAATTATAGAATTCATTCAATTTCCATAAATTAGAGATAAGGAGCACAGGGGGATAATCAAAGGTACGAAGTTTTCTCGATTACTGGACAATTAAAAGATCCCGTATTGCGATTGTCTTTGTCTTTCTATATCTTTGAATGTCCCCCTTGTTATTCCAGCTTTTGTCGTTATGATTCCTGCATAACCAGGGAGATAAATCCAGTTTGGATGAAGTGCGTGTTAAAATATCAGATTATCAATGAACATCGGCTTACTTTTGCCAAATGTGTTCGCAACTGGTTGATTTTGTTTGTTTTAATCCAGGCAGGATTCTCAAGTTGTAAGGACAAAAACCATGAAAAGCCTGAGGCTGATTTTTCTGTTTTCCCCAAATTCGGGGATACTGTAACCGTTTTCCTTTTTGATGCTTCAACCACCGTTCCAATAAATCAGGATGTATGGACAATCCGTGTCCGTTGGGATTGGGAAAATGATGGCTCCTGGGACACGGATTTCTCGCTTGATAAAACCGTAATCCACCGGTATCGGACCTGGGGCATGCATAGTGTTCAAGTTGAAGTTCTAGATATAAATGGACTGTCGGATACCTGTACTGAAATGGTTCATGTCAGACCAACTATCAAGGATTCAATTCTCTTCGATCCCCGGGACCAACAATCGTATTCAATACTCAGGATTGATAACCTATGGTTGATGACCGAAGATCTGGCCTTTGGTGCAACCATACCGCTCGGGTCTGTACCATCTGACAACGGAATTCCTGAAAGGTGGGTCCTTCCGGATTCGTTTGGTGTTCCAAAAACTAAACAGGGGTTTTATACGGAACATGAAGTGACTAATTACAGCAAGGACAGGACTAAAGGCATTTGTCCTGAAGGCTGGAGGATACCTACCCAAAAGGATAATTTACTATTGCACGATTTCTTTTGGCATCACTTCAATGAGTTTGTCCGGCAAGACAGCCTTCTGTATCGTTTCAATCCGGCTTATCATGGCTACTATTATCAGAAAACGGGTGAGTTCAATGAAACGAATGAATTGAATCACTATTGGATGCTTCAATCGAATGGGATAATGTCTTTCACTACAGGGTACAATGCAGTCTGGTGGGATTCAGAACTGGAATCATCATGGGAGGAAAGGCTGGGACAACCATTTAACAAACTCTGGCTTGGTTTTGCGATCCGATGCGTTAAAAATGAACCATGAATGCAAAAAACATAGCCATACTGATGGTCCTACTGGTAATGGCATCCTGCGAAAGGGAGTTTCAGCCCTATTTGCCAGGAAAAACTGTACCTGTTGTCTATGGTATGATTTCACCGGAAGACACCGTACTGAATATTCTTCTTGAGAAATCTTTTATTGGCAAAGGGTCAGCTTTTGATATGGCTCAAAGGGCTGATTCGCTATTCTTCGATAGTGTTGGTGCTTGGTTGGAATTGAGGCATCTCAACGGATTGTTGGTACAAAGAAGAGAGTTGAAATGGGTGGAAGGCCCGGTTCAAAATGTTGGGATTTTTAATCGTCGTCCAAATTGGGTTCTGGCCATCAGTGCAGATGATTTCAACATGGGCTTTGAGTATAACGACCCAGCCCCTTATGGGTACGTTACCTTAACCATTCACTGTCACGACATTAACCAGGATCTGGTTGCGATTACACCCTTGATAAGAAAACCTCTGATCACTTCGCCACGCAATAAGAATCCGTTTCCCATACCGCTGTATTCGGAGGAGCCATTTGAGTTTGCATGGGAGAAGGACTCTGTCTATTATGAAGCATCAATAGTGTTTAGTTACGAACTCATCAGGGATAATAAGCGAGAAATCAAGGAGGTCCAAATAAAATATATATTTAAACCAGAAAGGAAAACGCCATACAAAAGTGCTGGCATCCAGGTTCAAGGGGAACCCCTTTTAACTAAAATAAAGAATTTGATTCGCGATTTCAAACCAGATGACATAAGGAGATTCCAGTCGCTGGACTTTTATTTGCATAGTGCCGACCCGGCGCTTTACTATTATATGAAGACCCTGAGTTCGGATTTGGACATTGACCTGGGTACTTTTACCAATATTGAAAACGGACTTGGTATTTTTGTTCTGGCCCGTAAAACCAGTATTAAAGGGTTCACATTGGATTACCGGTCACTTGATTCACTGAGAAATAGCAGATTTACAAAGCACCTCAATTTTGTAGCATGGTAAGGTTCACTACAAATCACGCGCAGATATTAATAATCTGCTTTCTGAGTATATTTCTATTCATGCCATTCAGCACATCTGCACAGCATTTAATTAAGGGCTATATCCTTGATTTTTCTACAAAAAGGCCAATTGAAGGTGCGCATATAAATACCGGCAGCAAGGATCTCGCGGCGTCAAATAAACATGGGTATTTCCAGCTTACCTGATTAATGGGGCCGGTTATGTTTGCAAGATTGATCAACAATCTAAATCAATCTCATCAATAAAAAAAATCGATGGCTTTCCATTTGCAGAAAAGATTCAGATATATAACAACCGAATATACTTTATCCACCAATCGATGACCTTATCCAAATTTCTATCTCTTTCGAATAAATACTAATTCCATTAGAGCCTTTATTTTTTGATTATAAACAGGTTACTAAATGGCTGGAAGAACCGGAATGGCTGACCAATCCCAGCCATTCCGGTAGACCCTTTCACCTGGAATCTGTTTTATTTCGATTTTTTAAGCTGGTAATTTCCGCCATCCCGGATTAAATGCCAGTCTTGATTCAATTCCAGCTCCCAGCCGGCACCCAAAATTTTGTTTTCCAGTTTCTTTATCCCGGTAGCAGGTACGATCGCCTTTTTCCAATCAAAGAGGCAACCTCCGTCATTCACCTGCAAAGTTCCCCAGTCACCGATTATTTTTATGGTCGGATACACCGTTCCCAAATTATCCAGCGGTACCAGCGACCCCGGGTTGAATACCACATTGGGCCTGGGTACATCCAGAACCAGAACAGTATCTTTCGTAAATTTAATTCTGTACGCAATTAACATTTCCCGGAGCTTTTTCTCCCGGGCTGTTTCAAATTGTGAAATATCTTCGAAATCATATTTATTTCTTGATTTTTCATATGCTTTTTTTAAATTTTCGGGTATATTAATTTTATTTATATCTTTTGCCATTAATCCTAAATCACTGCTTTTTTTCAGGTCATTTTTCCAGTCAGAATTACCCTGATCTAAAATATAGCCATACAATAACCCGGAATAATATCCGAATGACCTGACATACGAATTATTCTCCCAATACATTTTTTTTGCGGTCAGAGCATTGCTTTTATATTCCTCATTGGTCTTTGAAACTATTCTGTGGCCGGTATAATCGGCCAGTCCTTCATGCAGTTCCATTTTATTCTCCATCGTGTCCGACCCCGGATACAACTCCCTCCGGTAATTCCTGAACACCAATGCATCCGTTAAAGATTCGTTCCGCTTTTCCGCATTGACCTCATTCATTGATTTTTCGAGTGCCACCCATTCCAGTTTGATGAGAATCCGGGCATCCAATTGATCCATATGGTCATTGCTGTAACTGAACACCAGGTTCAACTGGTTCTGCAACCGGTGATACAATTCATGGACACATAAATATTTCATGAGATAATCATCGGCCGGCAGCGGATACAGTACCATCATCCAGTTCTCACCCCCATAGTCGGTGGTACTATTCGCAATAGCCTTGTTCTTAGGGAAATAGCCGATAAAAACATCTCCTTCTTTTTTAAGCAAACCTTCCTTATCGGGTTGATTTGCTACGATAAACCGCGTTTTAACGTCGATCAATAACATCGGCGCCCATAAATTCCTTCCCCAGAGCTTGCCATTATCAATGTCACATACTTCTCTGACCTCCTTAAAATTTTTTGACGTTATGTTTAAGTCGATCGGATAATCCTGGGCATTCACGGAATGAAAAGCAAAAAGCATGATGAAAATTGTAATCGCAGGTTTCATGATCCATTAAGTTTAATTATCAGAAATTTCCACAGTAATCAATCACACGTACTTCAATCGTGCGAAACTCCTTCAAATATAATGTTTTTGCTTCCAGGTCCCGGATAGTTTTGGCGGGTCAATTACCACCGTGGTAGAACCGGAATGGTTGTCCCGTCCCTGCCCTTCATGTTGACCATCTCATCAGCAGCTGGCCTTTCGATCGGCGTGCCCACTGCACTAATCAATTGAATTCTAGCATTGGAACTCTTACCTGTTGCCCCGGTTTTTTAAATCGGGGTTAGCGACCAGGATCTCTGTTTTTGAACTTGTCCAGGCCTTTAAAGACCTGGACAAGTGGTGATTGTGAACATTGCCATACCCCCGGCCTCGAAGGCCGGGGCAATTGGTAGGGAGCCCTGCCCCAACATCTGCCTCAGGCCACCCCTTATTCCTTCCTCCTTTTTCGTTTTTCCTTACTTGTGCCTTGTGCCTTGAGCCTTGTGCCTTATTCGCTGTCCGCCCTTTTGAGTTTTACGATCATCAGTACGGGGCAGATACCGATTTGTGCCTTTCATGTGACTTTTTTCGCTTTCATGCATCTATCTTTATGTAACCAATAGTCGCAATTGATTCCAACCAAACAAGAGGTGTTCCGGGAGGTGTACACTCCCTGTCACCACGCGTTCCTGAAGTATTGCCGCGGTCTCACCGGTGACCGCGATGATGCCCTCGACCTCGCGGGTGAAGCCGCGCTGGTTGTCTTTGAGAATCTGGAACGGATCCGGAAGAAAGATTCCTTCAAAGCCTACCTGTTCAGCGTCGCCCGGAGATTGCGGCTGCAACAGTACCGGAGAATCAGGTTTCGTGGGGTGTACGACGAAAAACTGGCGGAATTGATTCCGGATCAGAATTCACTTCCAGATGCAAATCATGATGTAATACTTTTATACGACCTTCTCAACAAACTGCCTGACAAACAACGTGAAGCCATTGTACTTTTCGAACTATCAGGCTTTTCCCTGGTTGAAATCAGGGAACTGCAGGGCGGAACACTTTCGGGTGTTAAGATGAGGCTCAGCAGAGGACGGAACCAATTACGATTTTGGTTGAATGATTCGTCTGAAACACTTGTAGAGACGCATAATAATGCGTCTCTACCCAATGCGGAGAGGCGTCCTGTAGAGACGCATAATGATGCGTCTCTACGGGCCAGGAAGGAGGAATGTAAATGAAAGATGAAAAGAAATTAACCGAATTGTTAGACCTGGCAAGAATGCAAGCTCCGGAAATACCGGCTGGTAAGATTATAAACCTGGTAGAACAAGGAAAAGTTTCCCCCCTGGCAGCCAAACGCTCTCTGCGGCCCCGACGGATCAGAATTATGTTTAATCCGTTAAAAATTATTCTCATGATCACACCTATTATCGTTATAACAGCAACCCTTTTCCTTTTTAATTCCAGGACCGACAAGGTACAAACAGAGAAAGGGCTCAATTTTGATCAGAATTCAGTTATGGCAATTGATCCCAAACCCCAAAGCCCGGATAAAACACTTGTTACAGGTAATGTGCCGGAAATATCGGCAGCAAAGGTCAAACACATTGTAAAGGACACTGTTTTTAAAGGAGTCATCCTTGACTTGTCAAAAGAGGAACTGGGCCTTCTGGGATTTATGTTTGATGAAGATGGATACTATTATCTGAATAAACTTCCGGATGGTTCGAAGTTGAATTTCTGGAGCTGGCAGATGAAACCAGAGGAACGTATTGTCGAGTCAGGCCGGAACTATATTGGAGTTGTGGTTAGCCAGAAAATCGGATCGTACGGTTTTGCATCGGGAGGATTTGCCAGTGAAGCCAATAAATGTGCACTGCAAGAGAATGACTATTATCCTGTTTTATCCACCAATCTGAATGGGGAGGATCTCCTTCCCATTGATCAGATACAGGGACAAGTCTATGATGAGTTTACTTCGATGAATGATACCCTGGTGCCGGTTTTGTTTACCCGTGCGAAATTCGGCGGGTATGATGCGGATGACAGGCTGATATGGTTCAAGGTTAGTGAGGGTTTCTATTCCCGGCTTTCCGGGGAGCAGATAGAACAAAGCAAGGATATATATCAATCGGTAATCAGCTTGAAAAAAACCGGCCCTGAAAAAGACAGGGTACATTTTGTCTATCCGGGGATTCCCAATCCCACCAAAATTATCAGGTTAAAAGCTGATGTATTGAGGTGCATGGGTTTTAAAATATCGGAGAAGATGGTGGAGTATGAATTTAATAACCGGCGATTCGATTGGAAATTTACGATCGATTCAGCCGGAACGGTATACTCAAGTAATTTAACGTATGTGGGACCACCAAAATTAATAAACGAGTATTTAAAACTCCTCTTAGTTTATGGCATTACCGATGAGCGGGGCAATTTTTCAGCAGGCTATAACCCTCAATCATCTGATCCAGCCATACCCACGGAATTAGCTACTAATATCAATGTTTGTCTGCCCATTCAGATTGACGAGGAAAACATTCCTCAGAAGGCTAAAGAAGCTATCTTTTGGATTTATCCCAGTGAAAAGTTCTTCACCTGTCTTCCACCGGATATTGCCATCCCGATGAAAAAGGAATTCAAATTCCGGGCACATGCTTCAGACGTTATTATTGAATTCGTGAATAAAACCGACGGAACCGCCGGGAAGACCCCGCAGCAGGAAATACTGAATGATACTATCATCACTGAAAGAGAACCCGTTCCGTGTGTTTATTTCACCAATCTGTGCGAATCGATACCCGGATTGGACTATGTGAATCTATATCCGAATCCTGCAGCAGACCAACTCAATATCGATCTGATTTTGCAGAGGGGTAAGAAAATGAATTTCCGTGTGTTTGACCTGGGCGGCAGGCTGCTTTCTGATGAAAAGGCTCCTGAGGTTTACCCCGAAGGAGGTCAGTATAAACATCAGCTGGAAATCTCCAGATTGCAGCCTGGTCTTTATCTGCTGGTGGTCACGGACGATGAAGGAGCCAGGATGACCAGGAGGTTTGTCAAGAACTGATTGATATTATCCTCCTGATACCTGGTGCCTGGCCAATTCAAATTTTCACTATTTTTAAGAAAACTCTTAAGGGATGAAAGCTATCAACACCTTTTTTGATTCCGTGAACATTTTTTATTGCAAGATTATTCCTCGTGACAATGAGTGAAAACCCCGATAAAGTACATTTTCGTTTTTTTAATTCGAAGCTACTTTGTCTTACTTTATTAATTGGAATTGGGGCCTCCTGCCGCCAGAGTGAAAAATCGTTCGCTGAAATCATAGTTCATACTTTCCCTATTGAAAAACATCTTGATGCAAGCAATCTTGATATTCCAATTTCAATTAAAAGACTCGGGATAGCGGATTCGTTGCTAGTAATTACCAATGATGAGGATCCATATAAAATTCACATATTCAATCCCTTAAATAACAATTTACTTACAAGTTTCGGTCGTATTGGAAAGGGCCCAAATGAGTTTATTTTAGAACCACTTTATTACAATCAATTTCAATATGATAAAGATGGATTAAATCTTTGGTTGTTCGACAGGAACAGCAGACTCTTACGACTATTTAACCTGAATTCTATCCGAGCAAATGATGAGAAAGCAATAAAAAAAAGTGTCCTCTTATCAGGTGGGCATGTCTATTCCGAACTTTCTGTTTACTATATTAGCGATTCATGTATTGTTGGATCTTCAAATATATCGTATGGTCAATTTTTTATTTTTAATCCAATAAAAGACACAATTGACTATTTCAATTATTTCCCGCGTGAGAAAACCTCAAAAAATGAGGTGAAAAGAGAAACAATTAATAATTATTTCGCTGGTACCGGCCGTTTGAATCCAAGTGGATCCAAAATCGCCGTAGCCTATCTTTTTTTTAATAGAATTGATGTTTTTGACATTCATGAAAAGAGGCTATTGTCAATCAGGAATCCGAGTGAAGGTGAGAACCAAATCTCTGATAAACATGACATCAGCTCTTTTGCAGATAACAAATTTGGTTATTATAGTCTATATTGTTCTGAAAAATATATCTATGCCTTAAAAAATGACTGCACGCGTAACAATTTTACTTCAGGAAATTATACTTCAGAAATTCAGGTATTTGATTGGAGCGGACTTCCGATCTGTCGTTATTTTTTGAGTCATCCTATTGAATTTCTTGTTGTTGACGAGAAACATAAAATTCTATATGGAGGACATTATTATACGGATGGTACAATTAGCAAATTTGAATTGGGATCAGAATTGTTTGAAAATTAACACTTAATAAACCCTTCAGACTCAGTAGCGTTCAAAAAACTTTGTTAATCCAACAAAAAAAATCAAGCCATGAAAATTCATCCTGCAATATGCATCATCTTGCTATTATGTTCCTGCAATCATCGTTCCGTTCCGGCTGACAACGAGATTAATGCGAAACATCTCATGGATGTTAAGGAAGCTGATGTTTTTGCTCAAGATGTATTTAAGAAGGTTTTTATAATCCATCCGGAGAATTGTAAAGATGGATTATTCAGCAAACCTTTTCACGCCGAATTTTACAAGGATTACCTCATCCTTCATGGGTCCGGTGGCGTCCTCCAGGTTTATGACAAACAGGGCAAGTTTATCTTTAAAACATCCAAAGGAAAAGGGCCGGGAGAATTGATCCAGATCGCCGATTTTACCGTTAATTATGATACTGACGAAATCTATGTTACCGATGGTTTTAAATGCTTAAGACTGTCATTGCTGGGTGAGGGAAAAGGATCATTCTCAATTAAACCGGGGACCTTCAACATCGGATATGTAGGTCAAGGCAAGTTTTGTTCATTTATCCCATTTAACAGCTTTGTTGAAGACGGCATAAATTATGATTTTTTGTACGTATCAGATTCAACAGGTGAACTTCTCTATACGAAAAAGATGAAAAGAGAAATTCACTCCAGTCCATTTCTTACAAGTAGAAGTTTTAATTATTGCCCGAATGGTGTTCTTTTTCATGCACCCTATTGGGACACGATTATTAAAGCTACTCCGGACGGATTTTTTAACGACAAGATTCTTAATTATTGTGGAATGAAAATGCCTGAAGAATATCTTGAGAACCTTGATCTCCATCGGAAACATTCACAAGAGAATTTTGAAATGGGGTTCCTGTTTGCCAAGGGAAAAACATTTCTATTCTATTCTTATCGCATCAAGGGAGCATGGGGAACCGTAATTTATGATCAGGTAACACGAACCGAGTTTAAAACACGAGATCGGAAGGGGCAAGATTACGGCATTCAGTTCGGCAACAGGGACAACCAATTCCTGGTTTGGCCACAAAGTGTTAATAGCGACTATTCCTTGATTATGGAGGCGGACATCAAAGAATTATCAAGCTTTGCGGGAAAATTCAAAAACGAGAACATTGAATTCTACGATGTTTTGGTTCGTGATTTGAATAAGCTTGACACTGCCAATGATAATCCGGTGATTATTATCGGTATATTAAAATAATTGGATGCACCGATCAAAAAATCAGTCCTCGCCGGAGCTTGATAATCGAAGGTAAACTTTTTAAAAGATAAGGTATACTCAACGTAATAAAGTCACTAATCTACCTTGTACTCGGCTCTATTATAGCAGGCTGCAATGGCGGGAAAGAATCAACCCCAGGTGTTGAGGTTGTCAGAATTAGCCAGGATCAGCCTGCCCGCTATTGTTATCTTTCAAAATTTGACTTAATTCTTGATCCCCATCCACCTTTGGCACCAAAACCAGACGTCCGTTCATAAAGATCCCGGCTCCAGCTTCGATTATAAGGATTGTCCCTGGCATCAGAATAGATCAGGAAATATTCGGTCCCCACTAAATGTGGATTAGAGAAAACAAAATGCACATTACCCTGATTTTCAATGTGATGGTATTTCCAGATTATATAAGGGGCTGCAAGGGGCTCATGCTTGCTGTCCTCAACCTCATCTGGGGTCCCATACCGGAGCCAGGTATATCCCATATCGGTTTCAAATCCATGTCGTGTAAAAGTCTTATAGCGGTCTTCGATTGCCATTACCTGTTGTTTGTAATGGTTCCATTCCGCATCAGGGTATTGGTTATTCCGTGCTTTCCAGAAAGCGTACAGAGTTTTTTGCATATGCCTGATGTCGGTCGTTTTCAAAATCTTATCGATATAAAGGTTTTCTGTCATGGTTGCAATTGGATTCAGACTCAGCAAATAAAACTTCAAAGAATCCAGGGTTGTAATTTTTTCCACAAATGTTGATGTGATATCGATTGCCTTAATACCCGACTCGTCAAGTTGCAAACCGGGATTACTCCGCTGAAACCCGATTTTTTGCTTTGCCAGCACCTGATTATTCCGATCAATGCTTTCCACCACCAAATTGTACAGGCCGTTTGGCAATCCGGTAATGGATATCGTAAACAGCAGGGGATTTATCGCAGCCGATTTATGCCGCCGGACTTTGATGAAATTCTCCATTACGATAAGGTCTTTAACGGATTCTATATAGTATTTGAAGAGAAAATCCTGATTTTCGCCGATCTTTTTATCAAGGTTATACAGTTCAACGTAACCGTTCATTACATCGACTGATGGAGGAAAAAAATTCCCGACATAAGGAACCAGGTCAAATCCGCTTTTCGACAAAACATTCTCCTGCGCGGTGGCCGTGAATGACTCGACTAGCTGCAAATCGCTGAACTTTAAATCTTTTTCATTGTATTCAAGGACCACCCCCACGTTTTTTCCGGTTTTGCTGTCCCTGGCATTGTTATCAGCTACCGACAATTCAACCTTATATCGCCCGCAGGGCAGTGAGATCCTTTGTTGATCGATGAAGTCAGGCCAACCCGTTAAAGTATCCTTCAGCTCAGCACTTAAAAGGTCATATTTTTGGAACGCAACTATTTCATCCGTTCTTTTAATTATCAGGGTTACCCTAAGTGAGGCTTGGTAGGAACCACCGGGAGTCATCGGGTACACCGCAGTTGGGCCCACTACCTTTAAATAGGTTTCCAAATAGGGACCCTGCTGTTCATTATAGAAAGTGGCTATCGAAAACAGCGTCTGGAGTTCTTTTGCCTTCACCGGGGTAATCGCCAACACCAGAAGTGCCAAAAATAAAACCAGTGTTTTCATGGCCTATGATCTTGAGATGTAATGAATTCGTTCGGAAGTTAGCAATAAAATGTCGCAAATTTAATGCCACGTTATTGAAAATTACCCTGATTCCCGCATCGGATTTAATTGAGAAAAGTCTCCCCCAAGGCCGATAGGCAAATGAACTACGTGATGCTCTAAAAAAAGTCGATCAAAACAGCAACCCGGTCATTATCAAAGTAACCTTAAAAACACTTTAACCCGGTTTGAATCAGTATAAATTGCTTCTATAATACTATCTCTTACCTTTACAATAACGAGTGTCCACTGTATTTACCAACACATCATCAAATGATTGAATTTGTTACAATTAAGAGAATCCTAAAGGTAGCTCTATATCTACCTGCACTCTTATCCATTACCTTCCAGCTTAGTGGCCAACCACAGAACGAACCGATTTACAAAGAGATCCGGTTGAATCCGAGCGACAAATCGGAAAGTAGACTATCCGAGATTGCCTCTTCGATCAGGTATGTGAAGTTGGAATCACCTGTACATACATATATCCCTTTCTCGTATAAAATAATTCCACATGACGATCAGATATTTATCCTGAGTGCTGATAATAGCGGCGATTATTTAGCGTGCTTCAGTTCTGACGGAAAATTCAGGTTCAAGATCCAAAGGAGAGGTAAGGGTCCTGGTGAGTACATGTCGATAAATGATTTCCTGATTGATGTTTTGGAAAAGAAGGTCCTGATACTTGATGAATTTTCGAAAAAAATCATCCGTTTTGGTTTGGATGGATCCTTTGAGGATGAGGCTTCAATTCCGGTGAGAGCTGACAAATTTGGACTATTGGAACAAGGGGGGATTTTGTTACACGCCCCCCAGCCAACCAAGATCGACGAATTAAAGCCT
>Ga0209417_1005973_pt1 | contig 12914 bp, 19 predicted proteins | sample RifGroF2_FD_184002 | JGI IMG/M metagenome (GOLD analysis project Ga0209417, IMG submission 184002) | Groundwater microbial communities from Rifle, Colorado, USA - Groundwater F2 (SPAdes) (version 2) | ecosystem: Environmental > Aquatic > Deep subsurface > Groundwater | place: Rifle, Colorado... | reverse complement strand
GTTTCAAGATTTTCTTTTATTTCCTCCTCTGGTTCTTCTCCGTTCCAATTGCAGACAGAACAGCCGCAAGTCGTTTTTCCTCTTGTTTTCTGCTCTCTCCAAGCCGTATTTTCACCGCATAAGGGACAGTCAAACCAATCAATTGAACTACTCATTTAAAAATTCCTTAAAAAATAGGTTCTATACCCATAGAAAAATCAAAATCATAACTCCGGAAAATTACTTTTTATGTTTTTTTAGCCATTCTATAACTTCAAGATTATCTGTTATTTTTTCCTCATTTTCATCTTTTAGAACATAACCACATACAACGCACTGGAACCTATCAACTACAGAATCATCAACACATAAATTTTCGTAGTCGAAATCACCATCAGGATCAAGATTAGATATTACACTACTGACAATTGCATTAGTTTCAATGACTTCTAACCTGTTCCCTTTGCATTTAGGGCAGATAAATGTGAGGGTCTTTATTTCTTCTATTTTCTGTTTTTTGTTTTCCATATATTCTATTTCTCAAAAAATGATTAGCTGGTGGAGGAGGGTTATAATAATAATTTCCCAACTGCTAATAAGCCCATAGGAATCAATACGACTTGAAAAAGAACACCTAAACAAATGAACATGTAATTTCCTGTGACTATTAAGATTAGACAACATGCTATAGCCACAGTTAATGAAAAAACATTTCCAAATGGAACTACTATCCCAAGACAGGTTGATCCCATAAATATAATAAATATCCATACAGGCCATTCTGGCATCTCTTCCATTCTTTTCTTCACGGCCTCTTTATCTTCAGGTTTATCAGATAAATATGTGCTTGTTGGTAATTCATTTGGATCAACCTCATTTGCATGGCTAAACCAATACCAACAACATCCGACTAATAAACAAATTAAAATAAACGCTAATAGTTTTCCCATCTTTTTGTCCTATCTATCAATAACTCTAATCTATAGAATTGAGAAAATGATTAGCTGGTAAAATTTCAATTCTGCTTAATTTGAATAGAACCGCCACAATTCAAACATAGAACTGTTTGATATTCTGTGGATAAAATGCTGGTAAAATCATATTTTTCTGAATGACTGCAATTACATTCATCAGAATTGTTCATTTTTTGAACTCTTTGAAGCAGTTCATTTTCAAGTTTTACAATTTCTTTGACGATCTGCTGATTAGACAGCTTCTCTAATTGAGTTTTTGTGAATTTCATTTAATTACCTCTAAAGTGATTAGTTCTCTCCATAGTCCGTTGATGGGAACCCAGTCAGATTTCTCTGCTTCTATGATAATCTGCTCATCTGTTGCTCTGTCAGGAACTTCAATTGTCGTTTGGAACTCATTCCGATATGTTAAAAAGACTTTTTTCATACTATCTATTTCTTCTTTTTTCTACGGCTGGTGGAATTCTGTGTTGATAGCAAGTCACTTGGCTGTTTCATGTCATACGGCAGATAGAATTTCTCAAATTTCTTTATGGTTATGGGCAGGCAAGAAGCTCCATTCTCAAATTCATAAAAAACAATATCACCTGCTACGAATTCTTGATGTATGAACTGTTTCTTATCTGTATCGAACTGTTGAACAACATGTCCCAGTGTAACTTTTCTGATAATCATTTTAGTCCCTAAAAATCTTATGCCCGGAAAATTAAGTTTTTATTTTGCTAAATCTATCCTTGTAGTCTTCCCTTTTGAATTTCTAACATCTAATATCGGAGGAAAAGAATTTTTATCTATCATTATCTGGTAAACTTGTTTGGCAGCCGCTAATTCATTCTTGGCTTCAATATCAATAGAATAGGTAACTCTGAATGTAGATTTTTTTGTTTTCATTTTTTAGCCCTTAATTTTTAACTTTCTCTATATATAAGAGAAATCGGTTAGCTGGTAATTATTGAAGCAATTGGTTAAAGAACTTTAATGCTTCTTGTTCTGCTATTTTATCAGTTTCCAATATCTGACAATTATCGCATCTTTGTAGTTCCAACTTTTTCAGGTCTGCATTGAATATGACAAGAAAGCCTCGGTCTTTACAAACTTTGCATCGTGGCACTCTTTGTTTGCCCATAGTTCACTCTTTTTTTTGTATTATTGTTTCATTCTTAACTTTATATGGTTTTGAATAAGTTCCGGTAAATCAGAGAAAGCAATTCTTCTGCCTAAATGTCGTCCTTCGGTGCAAGATGAAAACTGTGAAAAACCTTGAGGACTACAAGGGTCATTGCTCATGCCGAGACAGGTGAGACTGCCATCGGTATAATCACTCCAGGCTTTCCACTGGCCTGTCGTATCATTATAAATGTCAAAAGTAACAGAAAACCTGTCGCATGTTTTACCGCCATTGTCCCATATCTTCCTAACCCTTACGATATTGTTTTGGCTGTCTCTTATGGCAGGTCTTTCTTGTAATTTGTCATTTTTCATATCTGATAACATTAAAAAAAGTTAATAGCTGGTAAATAAATCTAAACCTTGCATTCACTTAGCTTTTTTGGCTTAAAATGAATATCTCGTTCTATGCCAAGACCCAATCTACCCTTGGTCGCCTGTAATTCTGCCAAGCTGACATATCCAAGTTCTCCATCTGGACAAAAATGGCTGTAAACCTTGGCAAAGAATAAATCTTCTCCATCAAATTCAAGTATGAGCCATGTGAATGAACCGCAGGGGTCAAAAAATTTACAAATAACCATTGGATCAACTTCATTTTCTTGAGAATAAAGAGCCGGCAATTGTTTTTTTAGTTCTTCTGTTAATAATTTCATTGTTAGTCCTTTCTATAAATATCTATTCCATAGAATAGAAAAACCAAATAGCTGGTGGACTTATTAGGTAGTTTTCAACAGCCATTAACTAATTCGCTCAACCTGCTCTGCCAGACTGCCCACCAGTTCTATTTTTAGCAGCACCAGCGGCTCACCAGCAGTTCAACCTACCTTACCCGACCCATGGCAGCCTACTTTGCTCTAATCATCAAATATGCTCATAGTCCTCAACTTTTCAGGCTGCTGATGAAATCTTGTGAATTTGATAAAAAGTGGACACTAATCTGATGTCATTTAAACTATGAATTTGGTTCAAAATCTTAGCTAAAATCAGATTCGTATCTGCTTTTGAGGCGGTTGAATCAAAATAAACTTCTTGAATAGATAAGTTCTGATTCAAGTTTTCAACCAACTCTTTCTCTGTCCTACTTCTGATATTCATTTTTTCAGCTCCTAAAATAATAAAGTTCTTACTTACTCTATTATTGGGAGCTAAAATCAGATAGCTGGTGGAACAATCAGCTTATTAGCTAAAATTGAATCAATAAGCTCTTTACCATAATATTTTAAAAATTCATCATACCGACTGCATTTCTCAGTTATTACAAATTTCTGTGATATACCAACCTTGTCCCCCTTATCCCCTTTAATTAGTTTGACTGGTACATACGAACTATCCACACATTCCAAAATACCTATATGGAGCAAAATATCCCTAATCATTAATGCCTGGTGATTATTACAGCTTTTATTATATTCTTTTCTGTTTTTTAACGATTTAAACCATTGGATCATCCCTTTATATGATATGCTGAAACTTCTTCCCTTTTTAGACCTGTCATCCTTATCCTGTAATAGGTTTTTAAAATAATAACAAAAACCAACATCTAAATCCTCAATACTAACTCTGTTCCTTTTTGTGGGATATTTCTTTATAATATATTCTGTTATTTCTTCCTGGGTTATGAGTTTTTTAATATCATCAATAAAATCACCTACATTAACCCCTGGTGATTTAACCTTATCAGTGATAAACGTACCTTTTATCAGTTCATAGCAATCATTTAATCTATTTCTGTCACCATCATCCTCGGTACCTGTACCAGCATTCTGTCGATAACTGCTTCTAAACTCTTCTGGTGATGGTATTATTTTATTAATTTTATAATAATCCCTGAAATACTGACATCCATAGACAAGACTTCTTTTATTAGCATTAGTTTCAATTGTGTTATTTATCCCCTTATTATCCTTGTTTTTATTGTTTTTTGGTACTGTAGCACCCATACCAGTTACGGTATAGATATAAGAAGGGTAATAAGAAGAAGATGTAGAGAAAGTAAGCTGTGTATGACTATTACCTTTTTTGTTATCATGTTTATTAATCCATTCAAGCAGATGATCATAATTAGGAACAACAAAAGATAAATAATAACAACTGTTTTCAAAATATATCAGGATCAAGGGGTTTAAAATAGAAGTTATATATTTAGCAGCCTTATTTATTGTATCTATAGAAGTAAATCCAAGATTATATAATTTAGAATAATCATCAACAGATACAGGTTTTGGTAACTTACAAAGAGTTCCACACTTTGAAATATATGGTCTATTTTTATTATTAAAAGCATAAGAACAATAATCAGCTTTGATCCCGTCAAATTTAACATCATAAAATGAATTAATATATCCACGAAGAAGTTCACTTAAAGAATTAAGCACAGAATTATAAAAATCTGTATTTATGGTAAAATCAGATAAATCTAACAATATATAGAAATGAATACCTGAGCCGGATGAAGAATATTCCCAATAACTATTGGGAAACAAGGATGATAATAACTCAACTGTTTTGAGTAAATCCCTTCTTGTTGTATAATAATAACCATCTATATCAAAGCAAAACAGTGGGGTATGTGAAAGAGGTGAATTTGTATAATACAGTAAATCAGTTTTATCAGTGGCAGTAAGATGAAATTCAAGTTCTCGTTCTGTAAGTTTATATCTGTTCCACTGATGTTTATCGTCAGAAGTTAAAGCTGCATTTACCTTCTCAGTGTTTGCATATTTGTATTTTCTGTTATTATAATAGAAGTGCTGTTTATTATTGCCAAAATCATAGGGATCCATGAAGTTTTTAATAAACCTGTTATAGTTCCTTATTGATATTTCACCTGTTTTTTCAATAACGATGTTTTTAGGTCTATAGAAATTATTTTTATTAATTCGTTTTTTAGTCATTTTCTTGCCCTATAAAAAATATGCCCAGTGCTGGTTGTGCAGCCGACACTGGGCGGGCAAGAAATAAACTATTTCCTTGGATATTATTTTTATACACATTATTCTTGCCCTTTTCAGCTCTGCACGCTGTTCTATTTATAATTCGATATTAATTGAGAAAATCCTTTAATTCCTCGATATATCTTTTATGTCCCTTCTTATTACGTTATTTTTTGCCCATCGAAATCTACCAGTTTCTTAATTTTTGTTACTAGTGCGACACAATTGTCTTCAGAACAAAAAACTTCAGAATTGTCATAACTCTCGCAGCCATCCTCTGCCCACCATGCAGCAGGTTCGACCATATCGTTGAACCATAGTTCACAAAAATCATTTTCACCATCATCTTTCAGGATGAGGTATCTTTTAGTTTTATCTAAATCATCAAGATTGACGGGGTTAGTCTCAAACTCTGAATTTTCAACATCAATGAAGTTGATTTGTTTCATGACCCAGTGAATATTTACATTTAATTGTTTTGGCTTCATCTTTCTACTCATAGTTAATTTCCTTTCTAAAAATAAAGTTTTGCAAATCGAACTGGATATTCAAGCGTATATCCACTATCAAATCTATAACTTGCGATACCAGCAGAATCTTTGTGTCCATCGGCAGGATGGGTCTTATCCCAAATTAGCTTAAAACCATTTAATTCTGCCCACTCCTGCAACTGTTCCTTAGTGAAAGCAAAACTCAAAACTGTTGCCTCATCATCTCTGCCGCCTACCTTAACTTTTAATACATATCTTTGCTCAAATTTGGTCATATTAACCTCTCTTTCTGCCGCCTTATTTGGCGGACAATAAAATTACATTGTTCTATCGGATACAAGCCGCATCACTCCACATATCATCTATACTCATCTGCAAAAATATCAATATTTTCAGACCAAAACTGTAAATTGAGTAGCTGTTTACGAGTTGGCTCTTTCACTGTGGGAGCAAAGCCATTTGCATAGTTGGCCAGAATGATCAAATCACCACACAGTCGGTTTATCAACTGTAGTTGTCCTTTAGTAGCAGTCTTAACTAACTCATCAAACTCTTGAAGCTTCTTAATTTCGGCAAGTTTCTCGAAATCTGCTTCTGTTTGGCAGTTTGGAGTTAGGTGCGCCCAAATGCTTTTACACAACTGAATCTGGTCTTCAGCAGTAACGAATAGGCTCAATCTCTTCATCGTTTTTCTGGCTTCCCAAACCATCTCTTTCACTTTCTCTGTCATAATTTTTCCATAATTACCATTCATAAATCACCTTATCTTTCTACTTTTAAAATTATTAAAATGTTTCTTATATTAATGCCCACTACTATTTCACTTTTCAACGCAATTCCTCTCTTTCTTGAGAATTCTTTTATAGTCATATTCACTTTTAGATTTGTTCACACTGTGAACAGATTTCACTTTGTTGTTCAATCAAGCAGCCTTTTTCTTAAGCCAGTGTTTAAGCCTAAGTTCGGCTATATCAGCAAATTGTTTTTCCATTTCTATACCCACATACTTGAAGTTTTCAAGAATTGCAGCAATACCGCAACTACCCGAACCCATGAAACAATCCAGGACAACACCATTCTTGGGAGTAATCAGTTTGCACAGATATCTCATCAGAGAAATAGGTTTTATTGTCGGATGAGGATTCTGCTGAGGCTGAACTCCCTTCTTGGACATTACTCCAGCAGCTTTATCTGTTCTAAGGTCTCTTCTGACTTTAGGACGATGCTCCAATCCGGCATTTTTCTCTGAGCTGCTTGATTTAGGACAATAGAAGAATTTAGAAACATTAGCACCTGCCTGTAAATCCATCAGCATTTGAGCCTCTTCATCCAGCATTACATTTGCTGGCCAACGTCCCTTCTTTGTCTTATTCTGCTTAGTTCTCTTTTCATTTTTGTCAAATGGTACTATACAATTATCAATGTTTAATCCACCTGTTCCCCATTTACAAAAGTTCTTAGCAATGTTCTTCTCGGATAGGGGTTTTCGGGCAAGGCAAATTAATTCCATTGCTGGTTTCAATCCTGTTTCCCATCCTTCACAATCCTTGCTATATTCAGTTCTTGATTGATAACGAGGCAGATTCTGACCCGAAGGGAGAAGTTTTCCAGTTGTCGGATGAAATTTGCTGGCCGTAGCTATTGCATGTCCTCTGTTAGAACAACCATGCTGCTTATCAGTTTGATTGGCTAAATTCTTGCTTTTGGGAAATCCACTTCCATAAATCCAAGCAAGGCTATCTCGAATTTGCCAGCCAGCATCTTCCAGACCTACAACCATTCGATGAAAAGTTCGAGTACCACCAAATGATAAAAGATGTCCCCCTGGCTTTGTCACTCGTAAAAGTTGGGATGCCCATTTTGTGCACCATTCCTGAAATCTATGAGGTTCGTCAAAACAATCCCATTCTTTGCCAAGAAAACCTATCCCATAGGGTGGATCTATAACAACACTGTCAAAAATGTTGTCATCCATGTTCTCAAGTTCTATGATGCAGTCCTCATTAATTAGAAGACAACTCTTAAGATTCTTCAGATAGTCATTTGTAATTTTGTTCATTTCAGTATTCCTTACAAAGGGCAGTAGGCAATTTGTATTAACTGCCTACTGCCGGTAATGTTAGTTTGTTAAGCAACCTCTTTATGTTTTGATTTGTAAGCCTTTGGATCATTTTCTTTTTCGAGTTCGGCTTTAGCTTCGGCTAGTCTTTTTAATCCGGTTCTGCAAAAATCTGGATTTTGGTCAAATGAAATGTAGGATCGTCCAGCCTTCAAAGCAGCTACTGCTGTACTAGCAACCCCACCGAATGGATCCAGAACTATGTTCTTTTTATCTGGGTATGTCCATAAACGAATTAATCTATCACAAAGAGAAACAGGCCATACGGCTGGATGACCATAATTTTTCATTCCATCCCTTACAGCAGGAATATCAGTATAGACAGAATTAACCATATCATCCCATTCACCTTCCTTAATATCAGAAGTTGAAATATCAAAATGGTTCAGAGTATGATTGTTCCCCTTCGACCAAATGAGAATATAAGAATGGTTACGTGCAATTCTCGGTGAACGACATGAATTTCGTGAACCTGTTTGATGAAAATGCTTCGGATTCTTTTTATACCAAACTATGTCCCCTAAAAATTGCATCTCTGGTGCAACTGCTTCAACTATCTTACATAAATCGGCAAATATGTTTCTTCGAAAAGTTCCATTACCTTCCTTGCATTCTTCATCCCTTATTGCATCACATTCAATAATGAGCCTACCCCCATCAGTTAATGCTGCTGTAAATTCCTTGATGCATTTTCCCAGCCAAGATATGTATTCTTTGTAATCTTTTTTGTCATTGTTCTGATTTCCATAGTCCGTGTTGTTATTGAAAGGTATTGATGTCAAAATAAGAGGAATAGTTCCAGCAAGAACAGCATTAAGCTCTTTCATCAATTCGAGGACATCTCCACATTTAACCTGGTCAATCCATGTTCCTGCTGCCAAATCGGCAAAACTTTTAGGAGAAGGATTCGGAGCCTGAGGTGGATTTGGATTAACGTTATGATATCCTGTCCTAATGCTTTTTTTACCAGTTCGACAATCTGAAATCAGAGGCAAATTATTTGATTTAACTATTTTTTGAACCATCGATGCATAGGTCTTGCCACATTCACCGAGTTCGGCTATTTTTTTCAGAGAATCAATTGGAGTAAAGTTGCCATCCTTACAACCTTGATGAGTTTTTGCTATTTTTTCATACAATGGCTTAAGCTTGAGATACATTTCTATTTTTGCAAAAGTTGTTAAATTTCTACGATGAGTATGAGTCTCTGCCAACCATATTAAAGCCTCGTCTTTTGTTTCAGCCAACAATTCAACGACTCGAAAAGGCAGTTTGTTGTTCACGGCAACTGAATGACGGATGTGGCCATCGAGTAATTTTCCTTTAAAAACAACAAGGGGTTCCCGAATACAACCATCTTTAATAATAGTTGCCTCAAAATTGTCCTTTTCATCCCTTGTCATCTTAGGAAGAAAATTACCGAATTCTTTATCCTCGGTAAAATGAGCTGCCTTTCCGACAACATCTCTAAATAAAACTTTCTTTTTGTCCTGACCAGCTTCAACGTTTTCTACAACTTTATTCATCTTTACATCCTTTCATTTTTGCAGCTACTGCTGCATTTCTATTTGGAAACTGCACATTGCCGTTTCTCCCCCTATAGGAACGAAAAAATGAAAAAGCTGGCGCTTATATTGTTTTATATAATTAGTGATACAATAAAGTGTTACACTAAAAAATTGCGATATTGAGCTATTAATCGTGCACACTTCTGGAAAAATTAATAAATAGTGATATACTAGATGGTATATTATATGATTGAGATTTTAAGCTAATAAAGGGTGTGCATTTAAAGGTGTAATATGACAGATGGAACAAGGTCATTTATCGAAAAATGGTCAGCGAAGCGAGCACTCCCTCGAAATAACTATATCCGAGAGGAATTTGAAAAATTAGAACACAACATAAAGTCTGCAATGGAGGATGAAGATGAAAAAATATTATTGCTCAAAAAAGGTATATATCAATGGTTATTGAAACACAAAAGAATAGAAGGTGCTAGATGGATAGTTATAGAGCATTACTTTTTTAACAAAAATATCTCTGCTGCGGCTAAGAAGTTTAAGGTTTCAAGGTCTGCTATTCATAAGTGGCTCAGACAGTTTGAAGAGGAAGACAATATCCTTCCCCAAAAGCGAGGTCGTCCTGCCGTTATACAATGCAGACTAACCAAGGATCAACTAACTGAATTAAGAAACATAATTATAAACAAAATGCCTATTGATTTTTCTTTAAATTATGCTGCATGGTCAAATAAAGTTGTCCGAAAGCTGATATTCCAGCTATACGGTTTTGATATCAGCCTTAGATGTGTGACCAGGCTGCTCGTGAGTTTTGGATTTCTTCCCAAAAAAGTTGACTATACATGGCTAATAGTCAGGTATTTTTATGAAGGAATGAATTTGACACTAAGGGAAGTTGCAAAAGATAAGAAAGCTCAGGCTTGTTTTCTTGTGATTGAAGAATCATATCTATCGCCTATAATAGTGATGTACTTAATGACTGCTCGTAGGCATATCGATTTTTGTTGTGTTCATTGGGACAGAACAACGAAAAGATGCAATCACCATTTCCGTGGTGTTTACTTCAAACAAAGACGGGAAGTCATTATAGATTTCCTAAAAAAGATAAAAAGAAGCAAGCACAAGAAACTTGTTGTTTGTTATGACCGCGAGAACTTGCAAACAACTATTATTAGCACTGTAGAATCCGTAGAACATGCATTACCTAAAGGGATTAGTCTGGTGCCTACTCCTATAGTAAAAGACCCTGGACGACTTCGTTTTAATGGACATTACTACCCACGTAATATCCATGGAGGGTATCTTTATTTAACTTTGTAAAGGGTCTTAACGATTTACGATTAAGAAGGGGGATTGCTGAATGGTCTATTAGTGAAAACCACAGATTAATTTTGTTCACTTTGTGAACAAATATTTTAAAAAGAGTTGATTGCAGGAGCCGTGTTGATATTCAGGTCGGCTCTTACTTTTTCTCTACTGCATTTTTAATTTTGCTAGTTTGTTTGGCTGGAATGAGTTCGAGCAGCTCCTTTATACGATCTTCAGGGATTTCAAGTTTTTGATAAAAGTTACGGTTATTCAGTTCTACAAAGAAGTCATCGGAACTCTTACGCGTCAGACGCAGACTTTTGTTATCATCTGCTAATAACATTGTGACATGCCATAAATCATTACATGCTCTCAGCGGGACACCTGCATCTATGTAAGCTTTCTTAATTGTTTCAGGTGCTAGGAAAAACAGATTTATTTGGCCTATCAACTTTGGATTTGGTGAATAATTAATTCCTAATATCAATGGCTGATCTTCATCATCGATTAAAGTGAGAATGGTTTTTTTTGTAAAACCAGTAATAACCATACAAGTTGATTTATGCGGAAAAATATATGGTTTCACTTTTAACTTATCAACCCACCAAAACTTATCGTCAACATTATTGTTGGTTTTTTTGTTGCACTTCCCAGTCAACAGCTCCCATGTAATCGTCTTAAAAATGTGGGTTATTTCTGACATAGACATTTTATTTTTCTCCAGTTTAGTAATTAGATTGCCGACTTTAATTTTTTGAGATATTCTAATGCCATACTTCTTTTATTTTTTTCTTCTTTACTGTTTTCTTTTTAGCCATTTTTTACTCCTTTAAAAAGTTGATAAAAGTCATAATAAAATTACACAAAAGTTACATTTGCAAATATAAGGAATTTATATCTTTTTGATTTTGTCATAGTTTTGTTCTCCATAATTTTCTGCTCATAACGACAGCAACTCCGTAATCATTGCAGCCCGTTTATATATAGTTCCCATAGAAACTCTGAATGCCTCCTCAAACTCACTGTTGAGAACCCCAGGCACACCGACCCCGATGCTGCTGACAGCATAAATAATCCCACCTGCCCAACCACCTGGTTTACCTTCCATAGGAAATTTGAGGGTTGTGAGCTTCTTCATGACCTGATTAACTTTAACTTGTAATTCGACATTTGGAAACTTTTTGAAAAAAGCTGTTAATAGTGATTGACAGGATTGATCTACTGTTTCGTTCATAGCAATCATAATTCTTATTACTCCTTAAAATCATGATAAAATACACAATAGACAATTTCAATATTGATGTCAAGGATTAAGTGAATATTACGACAGGGATTCTGTGGGTTAGTGGGTTTTTGAAGAGGTAGCATTTTTAATGAGATTTTCCTATTTGCTCCTTTTATACACTATTAATGCCCTCGAATTATATCTGATACAAAACATAATATCTGCTCTATCGCATATGTCAATGTTGCTATGTATTATTTCCACCATTAAAATTCAAACAAAATTTACGTACAATATTTTCTACGCAATCAATATTGCAACCAAGCCCACAGTATTCAATTCCAAAAAGCTCCTTCTGGCTTTCGGGGATTTTATGAACAACACTTTTCCAATCTTCCTCTAATGAAGTTTCTATTTGCTTTATTTCCATGGCTAAGTTTTCACAAAAGGCATCTGTTTGCATTTGCAAACGAGGCAAAACCCCAAAATAACTCACTAATGCAATGGAATTGATATCATCAATCGGATTGGGAGGATTTACAAATCTGATTATTTCAGGCAGGCTGTTGATTTTAGTTTCAAGCCATTTTTGTTGAGGGTCGTATAAAGTTATTACAAGCAACTTTTTGCAAAATCTAAGTATTACAGTTTCAGCTATATTGAAAGCATTCATTTTTCGATTATTATCATCATAAATAAATTGTCTAATTTTCTCTTTAGCAGTAACATCCGCGGTCAGATTATGCAGTTCACATAATCCTGCAAAAGTATTTTGTTTCCTAAAGACAGTTTGCTTCTCATATCCTTTTACCAATAGTTCAAAAATATTATCAACAGAAATCTGTTGTTTCAAAAGGCGTTTAACATAGCATACTGCGGGTACTGCTGCTTTTCCTCCCATTCTAAATGGAAATCCCATGTAAAAAAGCAGGTCTATATCGGATGCCTTGCTCAAAGTGTTTTTCCAACCTTCAATGCTTTGGTCAATACTTTCGCAACGGAGCTTATTTACATTTTTCCGTATCTTTGATTTAATTTCATTAATTTTTGAAGATATTTTTCCAGAAACACATTTAGGGTAATTTTCATCCAAACTTGATAAACAAATTTTTTCGTAGTATTCTACTAAATTTTGTTCAATTTTTTCTCTAATTTTTTCAGGTGATAATAAATTAAAGATAGTTTCCCATTT
>Ga0209417_1005971_pt1 | contig 12920 bp, 15 predicted proteins | sample RifGroF2_FD_184002 | JGI IMG/M metagenome (GOLD analysis project Ga0209417, IMG submission 184002) | Groundwater microbial communities from Rifle, Colorado, USA - Groundwater F2 (SPAdes) (version 2) | ecosystem: Environmental > Aquatic > Deep subsurface > Groundwater | place: Rifle, Colorado... | reverse complement strand
TTCGGTAGATTAATTTTAATTTATAATCAATATTTCATGCCTCGCAATGACAATTAAAGGATGTGGGATATGGCGGAAGTTATTTATACAAAAAGCAAAACCGGCAGAAGAGGAGTAAAATTTCCTGCTTCGGGTGTTGCAGAAAAAGATTTATCAAAATTTATTCCTGAAAATCTCTTAAATAAAGAGAAAATCAAGTTGCCGGAATTAACGGAACTTGACGTGATGAGGTATTTTATAAACCTGTCACAGAAAAATTTCTCTATTGATAATGTATTTTATCCGCTCGGCTCCTGCACAATGAAATATAATCCAAAAATAAATGAGTATACAGCAGGTTTGGACGGATTTACAAATATTCATTCCGAACAAAATGAAGCATTTGCGCAGGGTGCGCTGGAATTAATGTACAATCTTCAAGAGCAGCTTAAAGAAATTACAGGCATGGATGCGATTTCACTTCAACCGGCTGCGGGCGCTCATGGTGAATTTGCGGGAATGCTTATTGTAAAAAAATATTTTGAAAAAATCGGCGAAAAAAGAACAAAAGTAATTGTTCCTGATTCTTCTCACGGAACAAATCCTTCATCTGCAAAGATGTGCGGATTTGATATAGTCGAAATAAAATCAAATGCAGAAGGTCTTGTCGATATAGAAGAGCTTAAAAAAGTTCTCGACAAAGAAACCGCTGCCATAATGATGACAAATCCCAATACCCTCGGGCTTTTTGAAGAAAACATTCTCGAAATTTCAAAACTTATTCATGAAGCAGGAGCCCTTTTATATTATGACGGAGCAAATCTTAATGCGATAATGGGCATCACGAAGCCGCGCATTATGGGATTTGATATAGTTCATCTTAATCTGCATAAAACTTTTGCCACGCCTCATGGAGGCGGAGGACCGGGAGCAGGACCAATCGGCGTAGCAGAAAAACTAACTAACTTTCTTCCTGTCCCTGTTGTGGGATTTAACGGTGAAAAATATTATTTAAATTGTGATTTAAAAGATACAATCGGCAAAGTTAAAGCATATTATGGAAATTTTGGAGTTCTCGTAAGAGCTTACACTTATATTCTTATGATGGGAGGAAAAGGACTCAGGCAAGTTAGCGAAGATGCTGTGCTTAACGCTAATTATCTTAAAGAAAAGCTTAAAAAGACTTATAAACTTCCTTATGACAGAGTTTGCATGCATGAATTCGTTCTTTCCGGCGATCTTCAAAAAGAAAAAGGCGTAAACACTATGGGCATAGCAAAAAGGCTTATGGACTCCAATATTCATCCTCCTACGGTTTATTTTCCATTGATTGTCCATGAAGCAATGATGATTGAGCCGACAGAAACCGAATCAAAAGAAACCCTTGATAATTTCGTTGAAGTTATGGAAGAAATAAACAGAGAAATCAACGAAGATCCCGAACTTGTGCTTGAAAGACCTGTAAAAACCCCTGTTTCAAGAGTTGATGAAACGCTTGCAGCCAGACAGCCCAATTTGAGGTTTTGCGAATAATGAAATTTTATAAAATTATATTAACAGCGACTATTGGATTTATAATTCTTATTGTGTTTGCAGCAGTGGGTGTGTTTTCCCTTAAAAATACCGTAAGCTACCAGCTTCACCCGCCAAAATCAGAATTAATGAAAAGGGCTGAAAAAATTGGCGATTTTTCAAAAATTTCTAAAGATTATAATGTAACAAAAGCCTTAAACGTTATAGGCGTAACTTCTATTGTTGCAGAACATCCTAAAACCGGACAATATATGGCAATAATAGATCCGGGATGGACTATGAATATTACAAAAACTGATATCCAGACAGGCAATCTAAAACAAAAGCTTACTGATTACGCTTTAAAAGCATCTTCTCCAAACATAAAGCTGAATAAGCTTGAAATTATGCCTAAAGGAAATTTTAAAGCATTTAATCAATCTGTTCCTTATGCGCAAATAAAAGTAAAAATTTCGGGGCTTTCTTCAGAAACGACTTATGAAGGAATAATAGCGATTGTTTCAAAAAACGGAACCAACAAAAATAAACTTATTGTTTCATTAAATAAAAGCGGGTCTTTCAAGCAAAAAATTGCGGAAAATTTCTTTAAAAATGTAAAACTTCTATAAATAAAAAAACTCCTTTTCTGGAGTTCTTTTTTAGGCTACAAGGTTCAGTCCTTCTTCTTTTTCAACTTTGTTTTTTGTGTCTCTTGGGACATAGAAGGGGCTGGAACCTTTTCTATCTTTGGATAAATTCATACTTTCAAGTACTTTTGCAGGATTATTTAATGCGGAAAGATTTTTTAAACCGGTAAAATCCGGCTGTTCTGCATTAAGATGAATCATTCCATTTCTAAATTGCGCAATATTGTTTACTACTTCGCTGGCTGCTTTTGAATTTAATGCATTTACCGCGGAAAGTGTTTTTTGTGAAAGTTGAAGGTCATAGCCGGAGGTATTTGTTGCTGCAAGTTTAACCGCGTTGGTATCGCTGCTTGCGTTTGAGCCAAAAAGACTTACATCAAGATTTCTTCCTAAATTCAATCCGCTAAAAATTGATGGGTTTGAAGAAATAGTAGAAGTTTTTGTTGAAAGAATTTCCTGAGCTACTTTTGAGAGTTCCGCGCCGGAAATAGTTTCTGCCGGTTTTGCAAATATGTTTTGATTAATTGTGTTAATACCCAAAGCCATTTGCTCTCCTTAGTTATTTCTTTTTGCCCACATATTATTTATCGGCTTTAGTTTATTTTTACTTTAGGAATCATGAGAAAATATTAAAATATGTTTACAATTAATAAAGTAACAGATTAGATTGTCATTCTGAGGAGCAAAGCGACGTGAGAATCTATTCCATTTGTTAATAACACTTTATAGATTGCCACGTCAGCGCTTTGCGCTTCCTCGCAATGACGACCTGAGTAGTTACTGTTTCATGGCAAGCTGATGTTTGTTATAAATTTCTTCTGCAAGCATATCAAGCCTTTTATAAGTTTCTTCACGCGGAAGACCTTTTACAAATACAGGCTGAATAACCTCTGCTTGTATGTTAGGCAGCATAGCTTTAATCTGTTCGCCCATTTTTTCGCCAAGAGCTCCTGCCCAGCCATAAGAACCCACTGCTGATACAAACTTAACATTAGGTCTTAATGCATTTACTATATAAGCCGCATAAGCCGCGTTGGGATGAGGGGCAGACAATACCATAGAAGCCCCGACCACTATAGTCGTTGCATCAACCAGCGACATGGCAAGTTCTCCGAGATCAGTCTCAGGAAGATTAAACGGAATAACTTTTATGCCTTTTGAGATAAGTGCATCAGTAAGATATTGCACCATTTTTTCCGTATTTTCGTACATAGAAACATAAGGAATAACAACTTCGTTTTTAATTTCATCAGAAACCCAATCTCTGTGGGCATCCAAGATGAATTGAGGATTTGAATAAAGCGGTCCATGGCTTGGCGCGATAATTTCAATGTCTAAAGTGCTTATTTTGGCAAGATGTTTTTTAACATGCGTTCTGAAAGGCATCATTATTTCTGCAAAATACCTTTTTGCAGGTCCGTAAACTTCATGTTCTGATTTCACGAACAAATCGCTTGTCGCCAGATGTGATCCCGTAAAATCGCACGTAAAAAGAATTTTATCTTCCACAAGATGGGTAAACATAGTATCAGGCCAGTGTACCCATGGAGCCATGATAAACGAAAGCGTTTTATTTCCAAGAGAAAGTGTTTCTAAATCAGTTATAACAATGAATTTATTTTCATCCAAAGGCAGCGAAGCCATTAAAATTTCTTTGCATTTTGAATTTGTTACTATTTTTGCCTCGGGATAAATTTCCAACAACTGCGGAAGTGTGCCTGAATGGTCAATTTCTCCGTGATTGGTAATAATATAATCAAGGGTTTTAACGTTTAAATTTTTCAAATTGGCGATAAGTTCGTGCGATTTTGCGGGATAAACCGTATCTATAAGAGCAGTTTTCTCGCTTCCCTGTATTAAAAATGAATTATAGCTTGTTCCTTGAGGAAGAGGAATGAGTTTATCAAAAAGCCTTCTGTCCCAATCTATTGCCCCGACTGCTATAACATCAGATTTTACATATCTGACAGTCATTTTATATCTCCTTTTCAAACAATTCTTTGCCCACTCCGCAAAGAGGACATACCCAGTCTTCCGGTAAATCTTCAAAGGAAGTTCCCGGTTCAATTCCATTTTCAGGGTCACCTATTGAAGGGTCATAAACATAGCCGCAAACTGTACAAACATATTTATCCATTTTAAAATCTCCTTTTTCCTCTTATGTGATATTTTCCACAAAAATTCTTATAAAAACATTCTCTAAACATTTATATTATTAATATCCATAAATATTACCATCAATAATCATATTAGCTTTTCAAATTAATAAATTGTTAATAATTAAAATTAAATTAGGCAATTTTTTTTCTTTTCATGTTTTGTCTTATTAAGTTGACAAATTATTTCCAAAAGGAGTATTCATGAATTTTAATATTATCAGCGTTTATAACAAACCTTATGTTTTCGCCGGAAATAATCAACGTAAAGCTAATACTCCGAAAGCGGTTTCTTTTGGTGGTCAGGAATTAATTACCCCCGAAGTTAAAGAAAAATTGCCGCAAATTGCTGCTGAAATTCAAAAAGCAAACAAAATAGCTATTGTTACTCATACAAATCCTGATGAAGATGCTATCGGCTCAAGCGCTGCTTTAAAAAATTTAATTGCCTCCAAATATCCTGATAAAAAGATTGATGTTTTTATTGTAGGGAAAATGCCTCATGGAGCTAAATGCGTAAATGATGTCAATTCTTTTGAAACCCTTGATAAAAATTTTGATTTTAAGTCGATAAAAGCAAGAAATTATGATCTTGCCATCTCTGTTGACTGTGCAAAAAAAGATTTAATGAAAGATGGTTCAAAAGTATTTGAGTCAGCGAAAAAGACAATTAAAATCGATCATCACTCCATAGAAGATGATCTTAAGGCGATTAAAAAAGCTGCCAATCTTACTGATAAAAAGAAAGCGAAGGCTATTAAACGTATAGATTATGCGGATATAAACCTTGTTTGCGGAGATGCTTCTTCTGCTTCTCAGGTTGTGCTTTTACTTGCGGATCATATGGGCGTGCCTCTTAATAAAGAATTGGCTACAGATGTGTACATGGCAATAGTTGGAGACACTTGCGGTTTCAGATATATGACAAAACCTGCCGGTGTTTTTGAAGATTGCTCCAGATTGACCAAAACTGGGATAGATCAAAAAGAGTCCAGAAAAATTTATTGTACAACAATGGATTATATGCCAAAAGAAGCCTTAAAATTTTATGCTGATGTACTTAATAATATTAAATTTACAGAAGACGGAAAAATTGCTTATATTGTTGATGATTCTTTATCGGAAAAAAATGCTACGACAGGAGAATATTTCAATGAATCAATAACTCTGGATAGAGAAGGTCTTGAAGAAGCTGACGCTAAAAGCATTTTTGACAAAGTTTTGGGTGAAATAATGCCAAATATTGAAGGTGTTGAAATTGCCACTAAAATTAACGCTAAAGAGAACTTGACAAAAGGCACAATAGAGACAGGCGCTTCACTTCGAGGCAACGGTGTACCCGTAGATGAATTTGCCAAAAAACATGGAGGCGGAGGTCACGAATTTGCAGCAGCTTTTATTGGCTCTAAAGAAAAAGCTGTTGATATCATTAAGAGTCTTTCTGAATATTTAAAAACTAAAGAACCGCAGGATTCTTAATGTCATTGCGAGGAAGGGCAAAGCCCTGACGTGGCAATCTAAAGCAAAAACAGACGATATTCTTTGGATTGCTTCAAACTAAAGTCTTCGCAATGACGATTAGTTATTAATGTTATCCAAATATTTCTGTGGCGCAAGAATAGAAATCACAGAATTTTTTGAAAAATATTTATTCGCGGCTTCCAGAATTTCCTGCGCTGTTACTTTTTTGATTTTTTCTGTTATTACATCATCAAACCCTGAACCAAGCCCCAGCGCTTCATAAAAGCCAAGATAATAAGACTGCTGGGAGTTTGTTTCATGGAAGAAAGCCCGTTTTCCAAGATAATTATTTTTTGCATCATTAAGCTCTTTTTCTGAAACAAGTTCATCTTTAAGTTTTTTAATTTCCGCGTCAAAACCTTCCAAACAGACTTTTATATTTTCCGGCGCTGTTCCTATATAAATTGTAAAAAGTCCCGAATCCTGCATAGGCTCATAGCTGCTTCTTACGGTATAAGCAAGACCTTTTTTGTCTCTAAGTTCAACAAATAGCCTTGAACTTAGCCCGCTTGCGCCTAAAATTGTATTTAAAAGAACTACTATAGGATAATCTTCTTCGGAAATACTTGGAGCAAGCCAGCCTTGAATGATTTGTGCCTGCGCGGAATCATCTTTTGCTATAGTAACAGTTTTATTTTCTTTTATTTCACTTATATTCTTCTTAAGTTTTTCTCCGCAAACTCTTTCCAGCGTTCCAAATTTATTGTTTAAAGCTTTCATTATCTGCTCGTGTTCTATATCTCCAACAACAGAAATCACCATTTTATCAGGATTAAAGGAATTTTTAATATAAAATTCCTTAATTGAGTCAATATTTATCTTGTTTAAATCCTCAAGAATTTTTATATGGCTGTGTCCATAAGGATGTTCAGGATAAATATTTCTGATGAGATTATCAAGCGCCTGTGTTTTCGGAGAATCAAGATCAAGTTTTATTTCTCCTTCAAATTTTCTCGCTTCTTTTTCAATATTTTTAAATGTTGAATATTTTAGAATATCTTCAAAAATATCAAGAACTTCATCAAGATCCTCGTTTAAAAATAACGCTCTTGCCCTTAAATAGTCCTGTTTCGCTTCAATATTCATTTCTATCGCATTTAAATCAAGTTCATTCGCAAGGTCTTCCGCGCTTTTTGTTTCTGTTCCCTGAAGAAGAAGCCTACTGGCAAGATTAGCCGTTCCTGCAAGATTTTCGTATTTTGCGCCGGAAGTCATAAATAAATTAAGCGAAATTCTTGGGGTATTAGCGTTTTTTCTTGTTATGACTTTTATTCCGTTTGATAATTTGTCTATATTAAAAGAATTCATTTTACTCTCCCGGTATTAGTATGGAAATAGTGGCTTTATTTGGGCTTAGATATTTTTTTGCCGTTTTTTGAACAAACTCAACATCAAGAGTGTCAAGAGTTTTCAAATAATTAGCATGACATGAAATATCTTCACAAACCGTTAAACAGTGACCTATAGCTTCTCCAATTTCTGAAACTGTTTCTGCCTCTTCCGCAAATCCTACTTTAAGTTTCTTTTTTGCTTTCTCGAGTTCTTTTTCAGAAATAGGATACTCAACTATCTTTCTTAGTTCAGTTTTTAAAAGCTCCAGAGCAGTGTCTTTTTTCTCGGGCATAAAGTTTGCCTGAATAAGAAACACATTACCTTCTTTAAATTCGTACTGTGTAGTGCCTGCAACATTAAAAATCTGTTCCTGCTGCTTTTCAATAAGATTTTGGTATAGTCTTGAGCTTTTGCCTTCGCCAAGAACCGTACTTAATATGTCAGCGGATATGTTTTCAGCAAGGTTAACAGGCTTTGGACCGTGAAATCCCATTAAAAGAAACCCTGTATTAATATCTTTTTTGGTGTTTTCAGCATATTTAGGCTTTGTTTGAGCTGATTCCTGCGGATAAGTCTGTTTTCCGGCAGATTTTACTTCTTCAAAAACAAAGTTTTTTCTTATATGATCGAGAATTTCTTCTGTTACGAAGTCTCCAACCGCAATGGTTATCATATTATCAGGTGTGTACCATTTTTTATAATAATTCATAATAGTTTCTCGCGGCACAGAAGCTACGACCTCCGCAGTTCCTATTACATCTCTTTTGTATGGATGCACCTCATACATCAAGTTATTCATCGCATCATAAGTAGTTGTCCAGTGATTATCATCTCTCATGTTGATTTCTTCAATGACAACAGATCTTTCTCTTTTTTCTTCGACTTCAGGGTTTTTAATATCAAAAGCAGGACCGATTTCTTCTTCAGGGATTATAGAATTAATCATCATATCCCCGTGAAGCTCTATGGCTTCTTTTAAATACTCGTTATTTTCTCCGCTTGGCAAGGTTACATAGTAGAAAGTATAATCTTTCCATGTAGCCGCGTTTACTATTGCACCTTTTGCCTCAAGGAATCTGTCGAATTCTCCTGCCGGATGAGAAGGTGTACCTTTAAACATAAGGTGTTCCAGAAAATGAGAAATTCCGGTAATACTGTCATCCTCGTTCAAAGAACCTGTTTTAACCCAAGTGCTTATATTGGCAAGGTCACCCTGTTTATTTGCTAATACTATGGTGTGACCGTTTTCAAGATTAAAAATCTCAACAGGCTTGTCTATATACGGAAAAGCGACAGCTTTTTTATTAATAACCTTTGATAATTCCATAATTAATCTCTTTCTCTCTAAAGATATTTTTCATTATCAATTCATTTTATCAGAAAAAGAGGATTTTATTTTAATTATTCTATATGTCGTTATATTGTCATCCTGAGCAAAGAGAAGGCTCTGTCTATTTTGGAATTATAGCTATATTTGCATCTTGTGCAGATTCTTCGGGCTAAAGCCCTCAGAATGACAGCGCAAAAACGGAAAAACGTAATATTGCAAAACATTAAGCCCGATTCTTTGGTTGTGACAATGCTTTTTGCATTTTTTAAAAATTTTATTTATTTAAGCTATCAATTTTTTTATTCAGGAATGTTTAAGTAAATGTTAGTTTACAAAATTTTTTATAAAGGAAGGAAAATATGAAAATCAATAAAGTAAATGCACCGGCGTTTGGCTGTGGAGCTTGTGCAACAATGAAAAAAGTAAGTTTAAAACACTTCGAAGTAATAAAAAAAATAAATCCAGAATCCTTCGGAGAAATGAAAGCAAACGATTATTATAAATATCTTCAAGGTGGTGTAAAAGCAGATGAAAAAGTAGGATTGTCTCATGGCAAAGCTGCTTCAAAAATGTATAAAGAACTGAAACAGGGTCTGGGATTATAATTTACTCTTCTTCAACAACAAGGCGGTCTATAAAGCCGTCTTCTTTGTAATTATGCAATTTTTATTTTTTTAGCTTCTATTTTAAATCCTAAGCTTTTTATAATTTCCATTACTATGTTAAAACTTGGATTTGTTTCATTGTCAAATATTCTATAAAGATGTGTCCTACTAATTCCTACTTTTTTGGCAATTTTTGAAACAGAGTAATTGGCTTTTATTAAATGCTCAAAAGATAACATCAAAGCTCCAATTTCCCCATCTTCCATAAATGCTTCAATATTTGCATTTAAAAAAGCTTCTGCGTGTTTAGGGTCTTTGAGTTTTTCGATTAAAACATCTTCATATCTTCTATATCTTATCATTTTTTCGCTCCTTTTTGTTTATATAATCATTCCAGTAAATTTTTGCTTTTTGTATATCTCTTCTTTGAGTTGATTTATTACCTGCATTTAAAAGCAATATTATTTTATTTCCGTCTAACCCGTAATAAATTCTAAACCCTGAATGATTTTTAAATTTTAATTCATACACAGTATCAAATAAATGTTTATACTCTCCCAAATTGCCTTTGGTAATTCTTTCAAGTCTTGCTTCTATTCTTGTCATATCTGCAAATTCAAGATTATAAAGCTATTCCGAAAAAGGCTCCTTTCCTTGTTCAGTTGAATAAATTATTAATTCATAAACTTGATGTGTCATAACAAAAGTGTAACATATATGTTACACTTTTTCAAGTATGTTATTTTAAAAAGCAGACTTTTTATTCTTCTGAGGCAAACTGGTCTACAAAACCGTCTTCTTTATACAAAATTGCTTTGACAATATTTTCGACTTTCATTTTTATATCGTTGGCTTCAATTTCATCGCCAATTTCCGGCTCTCTTCCCTGCAATCCAAAAATATACCCGCCGACAGTCTGAAAATCCTCTGTTGGAAGATCTATTCCAAATCGTTCATTCAGAGAACCTGTTTTAACGCATGTGCTTATATTTGCAAGGTCACCCTGTTTATTTGCTAATACTATGGTGTGACCGTTTTCAAGCTTAAAATAGGACAAAATATTAAGATTCTTTAAGGTGTTTAATATGCTTGTAAACATATATTACGAATAGTGATAATAAAATACCAACGATTGCATAATCAAATTTATGCCAGAAAACAGAAAATACTTCCCTGTGTTGACCGAGTTTTAGCCCTATATAAACAAGAAAATAACTCCATACTAAAGAACCGATAAATGTAAATAGTATAAATCTCGGGAAATTTGCCTTTAAAATTCCTGCCGGTAATGAAATGAAAGTTCTTACGACAGGCAGCATTCTGCATATAAAAAATGCCCAGTCTCCGTATTTTTCAGTCCATTTATCAGCAGTTTCGAGGTCTTTTTTGCTGATTAAAAACCATTTGCCATGTTTTTCTACAAAAGGTCTTCCTCCAAAATATCCGAGATAATATGAAGGAATAGAGCCTACTACACACCCGAAAGCTCCTGCAAAACTTGCTGCATGAAACCCCATTGCTCCTTTGCTTACAAGATAACCGGCGAAAGGAAGAATAGCTTCACTGGGTAGAGGTATATTTGCGGATTCTATAGCCATTAAAAGAACTATGCCCATCTCTCCCATTCCGGTTATAGTATGTTCAATAAAATTAATTACAGGTAAAAGAATTTGATCCAAATTGGACATGATAAACTTAAACTCCTTGATTTGACAGTAATATCAGTATTTTTGACCGATTGTAAATAATATCATATCATACTCAAATTGCTAAATAAATTTTCTCCTGTCATTGCGAGGAAGGCTGAAAGCCTGACGCGGCAATCCAAAGAGAAAAATCATTAATTTTGGGATTGCTTCGTCGGCACTTCGTGCTTCCTCGCAATGACAGCGCAACGATTACAGCTTATTTTCCTTTCCCTTGTTTTATAAAGAGTAGCGTTGTTTTTGTAAGCTTAATATGATAATATTTGATATGAATTAATGTATTATAAGTATTTGAGTACTAAAAGCAAATTGGAAGCGGTAGAAAAAATATAGCATTGCAAATGCAGGTTCATTCTGAGTTTTTATGTCGAGTAGGGTAATAAAGGATTAAAAAATTGAGTTTTACAACAGATGTAAATGCGCATACAAAAAAAATTATTTCAAAGAAACATGAGCAATCCATGAATAAAATGTCAGTAACGACACCGGATAGAAGTATTGTTGCTCTTGAAAAAACTTTTTCTTTAGAAGGTTCAGGAAGCATTTTAAGTCAGGAAAAGAAAGAAAAACTAAACAATAAGCTTTCTTTTGCAAAAGAAATTGATGCTTTGAAAAAAAATCATAAAACTAGACTTGTTAAAAATATTAATTTTGATGAAAAAGATAAAAACATTGAAAATAAAGAAATAGTAAGTGTTCCTGCTATAAATAATGAAGCAATGCAGATGATTAATGCACTTGTTCATACTCAAAATCATATAGTTAAAGAATTAACAGATGTTTTTGATAAAAGACTTGAAAAATTTGATGATATTGTAATGGATCTTATCAGATGTAAGACAGAAAATGAAAGATTGAAGCAAAAAGTTGATAATTTAACCAGAGATAATTATAAGTATAAAAAAGAAATGGAATGCTTTAAATCTATAATACCCGGTGTTTATATAAAAAAAGAGCTTGATAAAACAAGATTTTAAATTTAAAACATACAAAAAACTCCTCTATTAGAGGAGTTTTTTGTGTAAAAAGGCTTATGGTCAGGAATAAGGGAAGGTTTGTCTTTATAATTATCCGAGAGTTTTGAAGGACATCTCGATGTTTTTGTCGATAACTTTTTTAACTGCATCATATTCGGTTTCAACTTCTTTGTGCTGAGTATCAAGATCTCTTGTTCTTAATTCAAGTTCTTTATCAAGAGATTGAACTAATGCCATTTGTGATTCGTAATCGCCTGTAGGGATAGCTGTTTGTGTAACTGAAGTTGAAAATATAAATCCGGGAAGAGCGCCCACGTCATTTTGAACAGTGGTAGTAGTACCATCAGGATTTGTTATTGTTGTTTGATTTAAAATTGAAGTATCATCGGTTTGATACATTGCATTAATGTATTGTCTAATAAGTTGAGAAGATTGTTGAGCCAAACATGTTCTTCTTTGATTAATGGTTTGAATTTTAAATTCGATATCGCTTTTTCTTGCTGTAAGCATTAATAATCTGCCTTGACTTGCTGCTAAACCCATAATCGTATTTCCTTTTCCTTATTAATCTAACCTTTGCCTTACATATATATAAAAACAAAAAGTATCTAAGAATTGCATAAAAAGTATATATCGTTACAATCTTTTACAATTCTCGGAAAAGCTAGATTTGCAAGGGGAAATACGTTATTAAATTTTTCATGAAATCAAGGTTGTTATATATTATTTATTTATTTTGTTTTTCAGAAGATATTTTTATATTTAATTAGCTCCTTTTTAGATTTATTAACAAACATGAAATTAAAGATAAAATTTAAAAAATATAAATTATTTTTGATTTGGAACTTTAATATTTATATTGCAAAAGCTCTATCTATATATATAAAAACAAAAAATATGCGTAAAATTCACAGTGTTTATAAATGGTTACAAATATTTACACGCTAAAATCGTCTGTTTATGAATATTATGGCAATAAAAAAGGCTCCTTTTGTACAAAAGGAGCCTTTTTTATATGATTTATTTTTATTAACCTAAGGTTTTGAAGCCTTTTTCGATTGATTTGTCGATAACTTTTCTAACAGCATCGAGTTCGGTTTCTACGATTTTGTTTTGAGTTTGAAGATCTTTTTCTCTAAGTTCTAATTCTTTATC
>Ga0209417_1005966_pt1 | contig 12929 bp, 11 predicted proteins | sample RifGroF2_FD_184002 | JGI IMG/M metagenome (GOLD analysis project Ga0209417, IMG submission 184002) | Groundwater microbial communities from Rifle, Colorado, USA - Groundwater F2 (SPAdes) (version 2) | ecosystem: Environmental > Aquatic > Deep subsurface > Groundwater | place: Rifle, Colorado... | reverse complement strand
GTAAGCCCTGCGGGAGCCATGTTTTTCTGTGCTCCTGCATAAATAACCGCATATTTTGAAACATCAACCGGTTCCGAAAGTATGGACGAGGACATATCTGCAACAAGCGGAATATCGCCTGTATTTGGTATATAATTAAACTTGGTTCCGAAAATAGTATTGTTATGGCAGATGTGAACATAATCCGCGTCGCTAGAAAAGCTGTCTACAAACGGAACATAAGAAAAATTCTTGTCCTTTGAGCTTCCAACCACCTTGACTTCTCCGTATCTTGCAGCTTCTTCTGCTGCTTTCTTAGAGAACTGACCACTGACTATATAATCTGCTTTCCTGTTCTTGTGCATAAGATTGAGCGGAACTGCCGAGAACTGTGTTGTAGCACCGCCCTGCAGGAACAAGACTTTATAGTTATCGGGAATGTTCATAATACTGCGGAGATTCTTTTCTGCCGATGCTATAATTTCTTCGTATACAGGTGATCGATGACTCATCTCCATTACAGACATACCGCTGCCGTTGTAATTTGTCATCTCTTTTGCTGCTCTTTCAAGCACGGGTAAAGGCAGCATGGATGGACCTGCCGAAAAATTATACACGCGATTCATTTCCATTCCTCATTTCGATAAATTTGTATTGATATAAATAATACATCATTTGTTTTATCAAGTCAATGCCTTTTTTAGATAAATCTGTTGACACTGTTTTAGTTTTTATGCTACAATCTGTATATATGGTTATAAAAAAAAGGTTGTAGATATTAATTATCGTACATTTACTAGTTAAGAGAGGGATTAATTAATGAAGAGAAGAATTAAATTCGGTATTATCGGCTGTGGAGTAATTTCTGATTTCCATGCCAATGCTATTAAGGATATACCTAACGAGGCGGAGCTTGTCGGTGTTACCGACATTGTATATGATGCTGCTGAGAAATTTTCCAGAAGACATGGTATTAAAGCATATGCTAATCTTGAAGAAATGCTATCTTCAAAGGAAATTGATGTCGTAAATATCTGTACTCCGAGTGGTTATCATGCAGATGTTGTTATAAAGGCAGCACGTGCAGGGAAACATATTATTGTAGAAAAGCCCATGGCAATTAATGCCGAGCAACTTGATGCAATTGAAAAGACATGCAGCGAGTGCAAGGTTATTGTATCGTCCATTTCCCAGAATCGCTTTGCCAGAAGCGTAATGATGACAAAAAAGGCAATAGAAGACGGAATGTTAGGCAAAATAGTTTGTGCAGACATTTATATGAAATATAATCGTACACAGGAATATTATGACAGCGGAAGCTGGCGCGGAACAAAGCGTATTGACGGCGGCGGTGCATTGATGAATCAAGGTATTCACGGAGTTGATTTACTTCAATACCTTGTAGGACCTTTAAAAAGTGTTTATGCCGTTTCAAAAACACTTGTCAGAAAAATCGAGGTAGAAGATACGCTTTCCGCAACAGTTGAATTTCAAAGCGGTGCTATAGGAGTAATTCAAGCGACAACTTCGGTATTTCCAGGCTATCCGAGAAGGCTTGAGATAAATGGTGATAAAGGTTCTATTGCACTTGAAGAGACTTCAATCGTACGTTGGGATATAGATAACAGTAAATACGAGGATATTGTATTGCAGCCAGCATTTACCTCATCCTCATCAACGCCTACAGCTATTTCGACGGACGGACATACACGACAGATTCTTGATGTTATCAAAGCAATAAAAACAAAATCAAAGCCGTTTATCGATGTTAAGGAAGGCAGAAAAGCTGTTGATATTATTCTTGCTATTTACAAGTCGGCAGATGAAGGAAGAATCGTTTATCTTGATGAATAAAGTGTAATAAAATAAAATAATATAATATTTAAAATAATATTATATTAATCATATATATTGACATTGTTATATATGCAAGTTATAATGGATATATTGAAAACTAAACAGGAGAAATGAAATGACCTTTACCAACGAGAAGTTGTTTAAGATATTTAAGGATAATTTAATTTTAATAATTGCATGTGGTTTATTATGTTTTGGTATTGCTTTTGCTTATTCGAAATTCTATGTAAAGCCGATATATTATTCGGATTCAAAAATAATGATAGAGTCAAACAATCCCACAGAAACTACAACAACAGTAGGAATTACTAAAGCGAGAATGCTTGTCGATACCTATCTTCAGATGCTTGATTCGAATGATTTTTATGAAAAAGTAAGGACTAGCTTAAGTGGTAATTTAAAGAACAAATACACAACAGCACAGATAATGGAATGGACTACACTAACTGTTCAGGGCGAAACCGAAGTAATAAAAATTAGATTTAATTGCCTTGACAAGGATGATGCACAGATAATTCTACAGAATATAGTCAGCAAAATTCCGGAAAGTGTAAACTTTTCATTTTATCAGACAAATGTAAAAATTGTTGAGAGTCCTCTGAAGCCTGTCAGGTCTAATGATAAAACTGTTATGTTTTCTGTTGTCGGATTTATATTTGGATTGGCTTTGGTATACGGTATAGCTGTTTTGCGTGAAGCTCTTGATATTAGAGTGAAAAATATTAAAGACCTGGTAGAAAGATATGATTTGCCCGTATTAGGATCAATACCAGCCTTCAAAGGCAAGGTTATCAAAAAGGAGGATGGTATAAATGGGTGACGAACGTAAAGGCAGCGGGAGAGTTGCTTTTGATTCTTATAATAATTCCGAGCTTTTTGGAGTTCAGGAAGCATATAAGGCAATTCGAACAAATATTATCCTTTCTGTAATAAAGGACGATTGTAAAAAGATTGTTATTACAAGCCCACTTCAGGCTGAGGGTAAGTCAACAACTTCTGTAAATATAGCTATCTCACTTGCACAAGCGTTTAATAAAGTATTATTTATCGACTGTGACCTTCGGTTGTCAAAAGTACACAAGGCATTTGGTATCGCCAGGGATCCTGGAATAACAAATATTTTGAGCGGTCTTGCAACAGTCGAAGAATCTATTCAAGCAACAAAGTTCGAGAATCTTTTTGTTATTCCTGCGGGTATATCAGCACCAAATCCGTCAGAGATGCTTGCAAGTCCAAAAATGCAGCACTTAATTTCTAAATTAGAAGAGAGCTTTGACTATATAATAATGGATACTCCACCTATAAATATCGTTTCAGATGCATTACCTTTGGCAAAGCTTGCAGACGGTGTTATTGTAGTTGTAAGAAGAAAAATCAGCACTTACACCGAACTTGATAAAACATTAAAATCTCTTAAGTTTATAGAAGCTAAAGTTTTGGGATTAATTCTAAACGACGCTAATGAAGAGAGATCAAAGAAGTATTATAATAGGTACGGCAATAACGGTAGATATAATTATAATTAATAATTCGATTGCGAAACTGCGGTTCCGCAATCGATTTTCGGGTTTTCACTCGCCTATCGCATAAAACAGCGATTTTATAACTGTTTATTTAAAATAGCAATTTTATCGCTATCTATTTGAAACAGCAATAAAATTGCTTTTTATTTGGTCGGCGAGTGGGACGCGTAAAACGCGTCTTTAAAGGTGTTTTACCGAAAACATCGCTTGCGATGTTATGGTAACCCACCTGTAAAACAAAATTTATTAGATAAAAACAGCGTTTAGCAAAAATTATGCCAAACGCTGTTTTTTTAGAATACAGATTGAAATATGGATATTATTTCCAGTTGGTAATTGATTTAATTTTCTTTACCAATAGTTTTGAAACACGCATATTTGCTCTTGTGTTAGGATGTCCGTTTGCACCAGTTTCGCCTGTCATCTGGTTAATGCTCTCGACATACAGAAAATGAACATTTTCGTCTGTCCGATTAAGCTCTTTTACTGCAGCCTTTATAGCAGAGACATACTTGTCGTTCATCATTCCATAAACCCAGATAATATGTGCGTCGGAATACTTTGTGCGAATTTGTTTAAGAAAAGCAACAGATGCTTCTGTGAAAACCTGATCAGCTATTGCTCCAGCAGCATCGTTTGTTCCAGCATTGATTATAACAATATTAGGTATCCAACGACTAAAATCCCAAGGTTCTTTTGCCTGCGAAGCATGCTCGAAGAATAAAGGAATTTCGTTGTCTTTTTCGCCAAGACAATTGCATAGAATACCCTTCCCGGATATACACTCGTAATGTGCATCTGCTTCTAGCTCTTTTGCTGTAAAATAAGCATAAGTCATGGTGCTGTCCTGCTGGAAAGTGTGATATGCCGTCTCGCTGGGATTTGCGATTACGCCGTAACCGCAGGTAATAGAGTCACCCAAAAATTCAATTTTCCTGGGTTTGTCAAAAGGCGGAGCCATCAGCTTATGATCCATACCAAGTAAAACAAGGTCCTTGAATAAAAGCGGTGCAGCACCTTCTGTGACTTTGATGATTGTAACTCTGTGTCTTTTTTCCGCGAGGTTTTCGTAAATAATTTTCTCTTTACCAGTTGAGATCGCAAAACGCTGCTCAACACCATCAAGATAGACCTTTACATACGCCGGTTCTTCTGCGGAATAACTTCCAAAAGAAAGAATGAAGCCAGTTCCAGAGAAGTTAAAACTAATTCCGCTATTAGGCCAGTCAAAAGCTAAACAGCCTTGTTTGATTGTGTACCTTCCGTGAGTACGCAGATACTTGCCGTCATCTTCGCAGAGCACAAGTGCTTGCTCTCCGATAACGGGTAATTTTTTTTCCATTAAACATCCCCCAATTTCTTCATAACATGGGAATCATAACATAACAATATTAAGATTTATTGCGTAAAATTATAAACGATTTGTAAATTTCTACTAAAACTATAGGAATTGATGCCAGAAGAAACACAATTATCCATTCGCGACCGTTTAAAGACACCGATCCGAATAAATTTGCTAAAACCGGTACAAGAATTACAGCAAGTTGCAATGATAAACAAATTATAAATGATAAAACTAAATATGGATTTTTAAAGATGCTTGCCTTAAACAAAGATTTTCTGCTATGAATATTTAAGGAATGGAATAATTGGGAAATGGATAACACCAGAAAGCACATTGTACGCCCTAGTTGCTGACCTTGCATTTTTGTGCCTATTAAATATGCTATTAAGGATATTGTTCCGATTATCACACCTCCGGCAAGCATTTCTAATGCCATACCTCGAGCAAATAAAGATTCACCCTTTTTTATAGGTTTCTGCTTCATAACATCACGGTCGGTATTTTCAAGACCGAGTGAAATCGCTGGCAAGCTGTCTGTAACCAAGTTTACCCATAATAATTGAATAGCTGTAAGCGGAGACGGAAGCTTTAAGAGTATAGCAACAAAAACGGTCAGTATTTCACCGATATTGCAGGAAAGTAGAAAATGTACTGCTTTTTTAATATTGGCATAAATTCCTCTGCCTTGCCTTACCGCTTCCACAATCGTGGAAAAATTATCGTCGGTCAGTATAAGGTCGGCAGCTTCTTTTGCCACATCGGTTCCGCTTATGCCCATCGCACAGCCTATATCAGCTTTTTTTAACGCAGGTGCATCGTTTACACCATCACCTGTCATAGCCACAACCATTCCGTTCCTCTGATAAGCATCTACTATCTTAACCTTGAATTCGGGAGTTGTTCGTGCGAAGATACTACAGTTTTTTACCGCTTCTGCCAGTTGCTGTTCATTTAAGTGAGAAAGTTCTTTCTCTGTGTGACATTCATCACCTTCGTTATAAATTCCTATACTTTTTCCTATTGCAACAGCAGTATCGAGATGATCACCTGTTATCATAACAGGGCGTATTCCTGCACGCTTGCAGACTGCCACTGCTTCGTAAACCTCCGGACGTGGTGGATCAAGCATTCCACAAAGACCAATTAAATCATAATGATCTGAAAGCGGATTTTCAGGCGGGGCAGCGCTTTCTGATTTTGCAAAAGCCATTACACGAAGTGCTCTTGTTGCCATATCTATTATAGCACGTTCAGCGGCAAATATACTTCCTCTGCATAACGGTAACAATACATCGGGTGCGCCTTTTATATATGTAACATAACGGCTTCCGTATTTATGTGTCGTCACCATTAGCTTTTTTTGTGAATCAAACGGCACTTCACTTATTCGATCATATTTTCTGATTATAGAATCAGTATCGGGCATAAATTTCTTTGCATAATCCAAAAGTGCGTTTTCAGTAGGAGAGGAAAAGTTATTACATAATATAAAAGGCAGACAAAGTTTTTTAGCGTCTCCGAAAACTTCTGTAACCGTCATTTTGTTTTGTGTTAAGGTACCTGTTTTATCCGAGCAGATTACACTCGCACAGCCCAATGTTTCGACAGCGGGAAGACGTTTTACAACCGCTTTTTGTCGTGCCATCATCTGAACGCCGATTGATAGTACAATAGTTACAATTGCAGGCAGTCCTTCTGGTATAGCTGCTACTGAAAGGCTAACTGAGGTTAAGAACATCTCTGTAATCGGCATTCCTTCGAAAATCGAAATAATAAAGATAACAGCACATATAACAAGCGCGGCATTTCCCAATATTCCGCTTACTTTTGAAAGACGCTGCTGCAGCGGAGTTTTCCCTCCGGTATCGGCATCCAGCATCTTTGCTATACTTCCGACATAGGTATTCATTCCCGTAGCGACAACAATACCTTTACCTCTGCCTGTGACGATTGCAGTCCCAGACCAAGCGATGTTGTGCATATCTGTAATATGTGCATTTTCCGGGAAGGTACAGTCAGCCTGTTTGGTTACTCCGAGCGATTCTCCTGTAAGCGCTGATTCATCTATCATAAGTTCATTTGTATCGGTGAGCCTTATGTCGGCAGGTACAAAGCAGCCTTTTTCCAAAAGCACAAGGTCGCCAGCGACGATATCTTCGCTCTTTATTCTTATCGCTTTTTCATCTCTTATTACAGTAGTTTCTGGAGATGAAAGTGATTTTAATGCATCCAATGCTTTTTCTGCTTTACTTTCTTGTATTACACCAATGATTGCATTAAAAACAACTATAACAAGTATAATAAGCGGATCAGCATTTTTCTCTCTGCTGATATATGACGCTGCAAAAGAAACTGCTGCCGCTATTAAAAGAATAACTGTCATTTTATCCGCCATTGCGGTAAAAAACCGTGCTATTACACCTTTTTTCTTTTTTTGCTGCAGCAGGTTTTTTCCTTTTTCAGTCAGTCTTTTTTTAGCTTCTGCTGAACTAAGCCCTTCAATTGATGTTTCCAGTTGCTTACAGATAGAAGATATTGTTTTTGATTGCCACATAGATTAACCTCTTCTTGTTATTAATACTACTTCTCTTAAGAAACAGTATTAGAAATTATTTTCCGAAAACTTCTTTGCGTTTTATAAATAATAAAAACATATTAGGAAAAATCATTAGTCCATTTAAAATATCAGCTATATCCCAAATTATAGCTACCGAAGCCATTGCTCCTGTAAAAGCGGCGAAAATAGCAATGATACGATATAATGATAAATAAAACTTTTTATCCGTAAGAAAATTAATACACCCCTCACTGTAAAAGCACCAGCTTATCATTGAAGCAAAAGCAAATATAGTTAATAAAAGTGCAAGCATAGGTCTGCCGAATTGTCCGAAGCAATGGTGAAAAAGTTCACCGACTTCGTTAGTTCCTGCACATAAGAGGATAAAACCCGTAAGTGTGGAAACGATAAATGTATCAATAAAAATTTCGACAATTCCCCACATGCCCTGAGTATGCGGAGTAGCATTTTCCGCTGCTGCGTGTGCAATCGGTGAAGAACCCATTCCTGCTTCGTTTGAAAAAACTCCGCGCGCAAAACCAACTCTGATAGACCGTGATATCAACACTCCGGAAAAACCGCCGACAGCGGCTTTGTAGCCAAACGCTTCTGTTACTATTCGACCTAACACCGAGGGTATTTCAGGCAGGAAGAGTATCATTATGTAAACCGCACATCCAAGATAAACAATTGAAACGAGTGGAACCACAACTGCACTTATTCCTGCAATTTTTCTTTGACCGCCAAAGATAATTAGAGCAAAAAAGAAGGAAAGCAGAACAGCGGCTATAATTGGTTTTATACCTATACCGTCCAGTATTACCGAAACAGCATTGGTCTGTGCAAGATTACCTACACCGATAGAAGCAGATATGCAAAATAAACAAAAGATGACACCCAGCTTTTTGTATCCGAGATCTTTTAGACAATACATAGCACCGCCTGCATAGCCTTTTGCGGTTTTTTTACGGTACTTTATTGCAATAGCTACTTCGGCATATTTAATCATCATCCCAAAGAAACCGCTGACCCACATCCAGAAAATACTGCCGGCACCGCCTGTCGCTATCCCATAACCGACACCTACGATACTACCTACACCGACTGTACCTCCGATAGCGGTTGCTACTGCCATAAACGGGGTAACGTTGTTCTTGTCCTTTTTATCTCCGCTGCTTTTTAATGAGCCTAGTGTACTTTGTGTAATTTCTTTAATTTTTACAATCGGAAACCATCTGCTGCGAAAAGTAAAATAAATTCCAAATGCAAGAATCAAAAAAACTGTAGGCATCCCCCAAACAACGTTTTTTATCTGTTCTACATACAATAACATCAATCCTTTTATATTCTTTACATTGCACAATGCTCATTGACTTGGCTACTTAATGTATATGAAATATAAGTTAAAATATTTGTATACAGAATATTTTTTTATAAGGATATTTAAAATATAAGATTTTTATGATATTGTGTAATAAGAAAGAAGATGTTTAGATTGAAAACTGCTATAATTACAGGTGCTTCGTCTGGGCTTGGTAAAGAATATTTTAAGCTATTGACAGAGTTATGCCCCGATATAGAAGAATATTGGCTGATTGCACGAAGAGAAGATAAACTTAAGGAGATTGTCAGTTGTAACCCCAAAGTAAAATGTCTGGTTCTCCCGCTTGACCTAACAAAAAACGAGAGTTTTGATATTTATGGGCAAAAACTTACAGAAAAAAAGCCTGATGTTGTTATGCTGATAAACAACGCAGGTTATGGAAAATTGGGGGATGCTGTTAATATTCCCATACGCCAGCAGACAGACATGGTTTTTCTTAATTGCACTTCACTCACCGCAATTACCTTACTTACAGTTCCTTACATGAAAGAAGGCTCAAATATTATTCAGGTTGCTTCAATAGCTGCATTTTTGCCAATTCCTCGTATGACCGTTTACAGTTCTACAAAAGCTTATGTATTATCTTTTACAAAGGCATTAAGGCGTGAATTGAAGAAAAAAGGTATTAATGTACTTGCGGTCTGTCCGGGTCCTATGGAAACTGAGTTTACTTCTGTTGCCGAAATTGATGGCAAGTCAACTCTTTTTTCGATACTTCCCAGATGCGGAGTAAGAGAAGTTGCTTATAATTCAATTATTAAAGCGAAAAAAGGTAAAGCGGTGTATACAAATAAAACTATTTATAAAACTTATAGAATAATAGCCAAGCTTTTACCACATAACTTAATTATGAAAAAGTTATAAAGGTTTAAGTAATTACAAATGTTGACAATAGAAATGAAATATGTTATTATTTAATATTATAGGAAATATTTTGGGTTATTTAGGCTTATTATTTTTTAATAAACTAAATGCAACGAAAGGTATGGTTGTAAAAAATGAACAAGATTTATTTTTCAAAAGTCTTTAAAGGTTATAGTCCGGAGGAAGTTGAAGCTTTTATAATCAAGCTTAACAATGACTTGCATCAAAAACAGCAAGAGTTTTCGGATACAACAAAAAGACTTAATAGCGAGCTTAGTGAACTTAAAAAGCATTTTGATGAGGTTATATCGCAAAAAGAAGTGCTTACTGAAGAAAATCGTACCCTTTGCATTGAAAAACAAAACCTGCAAAATGAGATTAAGCGGCTCAGTGCTGAGAAAACCGAACGTCCTGTAGTACAGGCAGTGATTGAAACAGACATTAATAAAATGAATTACAAACAGTTATGTGAGCAGCTAGGTGAAAAAATGCTGATTGCAGATTTGCGTGCTGATGAGATAATCAAAAATGCAAAGCAGGAAGCAAATGTTATTCTGTTTAAAGCCGAGTCTAATGCCGGTGATGAAATTAATCGCTTGGTTGCAGAAGCTAATAAGCGTATCGAGCTTGTGTATAATGCAATCGATGAATTTGGAAAGAAGCATATATTCATTAACGCAGGGCTTGATCAGGTACAAAAGTATATTTCCGATGCAATAAGAGAGGTTGAAGCACTTATTTCTACAAATAAAAGTGTTCAATAAAAATGGCAAAAAGACTTGATACTAAGAATATAAGGGAATGGGCTACTGACCTAAAGTGCGGTGAAGAAATACTTTTGTCGGGTGTGGTTTACACTGCAAGGGATGCTGCACACAAAAAAATCGCAGCATTGATTGATAACGGCAAACCACTTCCTTTCCCATTAAAGGGCAGTGTTATTTATTACGCAGGTCCTTCTCCTGCCAAGGAAGGACGGGTTTGCGGTTCTTTCGGGCCTACAACCAGTGGTAGAATGGACGGATATCCTCAGCTTTTTGACAACGGACTTGCTGCTGCGGTAGGTAAAGGTGACCGCAATAAGACAATTATTGATGCTCTAATACGAAATAAGAGCATTTATTTTATAGCAATTGGAGGAGCAGGAGCAATAGCCGCAAAACATATTATCGATTGTAAGGAAATTGCCTTTTCCGAATTAGGGTGCGAATCGGTTAAACGATTGGTGTTTGAGGATTTTCCGCTTATAGTTGCAATCGATTCTGATGGAAAAGACATTTACACCAAGGGAACAGTAGAGGTTTAATTGAATTAATACCTTTACGCGACATTATTAGAGGAAAATAATTATGAATAAAGATAAAATATTGAGAGAAGCAGAGGCGTTTCTTGAACGAGCTGATATTAAAAGCCAACTTGAAACCGATCTTGCTTCTTTAGTTGCAATTCCAAGCATCGCAGCAAGAAGAGAGGGAAATTATACCTTTGGCAGCCAATGTGCAAAAGCAATTGACACAGCAATCGGAATTGGCAATAGCTATGGCTTTAAGACGGAAAACCACGATTATTATTGCGCAAGTATTATAAACGGTAGAAAAGCTGATGAAGTTGGCATAGTCACGCATCTTGATGTTGTTCCTGCCGGAGGTGGATGGAGTTATGAACCATATAAGCTTACAATTAAAGAGGATAAATATATAGGCAGAGGAACGCTGGATGATAAAGGTCCGTTTATTTGTGGGCTTTATACTATGCGTTTTCTTAAGGAAACAAATAAGAGACTGCCTTTTTCTATCCGCCTTATAGCAGGAAGTGATGAGGAAGTCGGCAGCAGCGATCTTGATTATTTTGCAAAGATAAAAAAACCTCCTTTTTTCTCATTCACCCCCGATTCTGAGTTTCCGGTCTGTATTGGTGAAAAAGGGATACTTCAAGTTGACATAATGTTAGGCAGGTTGCCGTCTGTTATTGCGGAACTTGGTGGAGGAAGCGTATCGAATGCAGTTCCCGATTCAGCGTATGCTGTTATATGGGATGATAAAATTGATATAAAAAATATACCCGAACATGAAAGAATAAGCATAGAACGCTTGGACGAAAAACGTATAAAGATAAACGCAATGGGTAAAGGAGCTCATGCGGCAAAGCCGGAGAATGGTATCAACGCGATAGGGATACTTGCGGATTTTATACAGAAAAGCGATTTTATCGACTGTGATAAAAAACCGTTTAAATTTTTAGCTCAGGCGTGTTCCGAATACTTTGGCAGAACACTCGGCATAGACAGAGTAAGCCAGTCTTTTAAATATCTGACTTGTATCGGCGGTGTGCTTTCCGTTAACGACGGAATTATTATTCAGAATTTTAATATAAGATATATTCCTGACACAACATTCCAGCCTATTTTTGATAAAATTATAAAAACTATTGCGCCGCAAGGTTTTGCTGCACAGATTGGTCTTTGTTCCGAGGGTTATTTAATGGATCCGAAAGATGAGAAAATCAAATCGCTTACCAATGCCTGTGAGCTTGTATTAGGTTATGAATGCAAACCCTATACGACCGGCGGAGGAACTTATGCACGCTGGCTGCCAAATACAGTAGCTTTCGGTGCAGCTATAGAGAGTGAGCGTGGCAAGCTGGGAGAGGGCAAAGGAAGTGAACATCAGAGAGATGAATATATATCTTTTACAGAGCTTAAAAAAACCATATTGATTTATATATTAAGCATATTGAATCTTGCTGAAAGCTATAAGAAAAATAAAGAGTTTAATTCGTAATATCTATCGGCTTTTCGACAGCAATATTTTTGACTACTACAACGTTTGCGGTTAATACGTAAGCGTTGTTTTCTTTGTCGTAAATACCATCACAATCATAAGAAATGACTTCATTTTCCAAGCGGGCAAGGTATTGCGAAAAAGCTTCGGCAGCCCTTGTTTTTGCTTCTTCTTCGGTTATGCTGTACTTATTTATCTCGTATTCGGTAAATTCAGCGGTGGTTATTGTTACAGGCGTTTTTATAATACCAAAAACATACTTTTCATTTTGAGTAACAATTATGTCATAAAACTCAAAAGAAGTCTCGTCATCAGAAAAGATATTAAAGTTACTGCCTAAAACGGTTATATCCTTAATAGTTTCTCTTCTTCCTGTATATACCTTTTCTGTTTGTTCAAGCGGAATTGATATTGAATATTTTTCTGTCACCTCTGCGTATACGTCACCTCGTGCGTGGGTAAGGCGGTATGTTCCCAGTTTACCAAGCATAAATGCATTTATAAGCAGTTGCCCTTCCACTACCGCATCCCCTTTCTTGACTTCAGGGCTGCCACTTGTTGATTCTACCTTTACTATAATTCCGTCATTTGCTGCAACAATATTATAATATCCGGTTGTATCGGTAATGTCGGGCGGATA
>Ga0209417_1005964_pt1 | contig 12933 bp, 10 predicted proteins | sample RifGroF2_FD_184002 | JGI IMG/M metagenome (GOLD analysis project Ga0209417, IMG submission 184002) | Groundwater microbial communities from Rifle, Colorado, USA - Groundwater F2 (SPAdes) (version 2) | ecosystem: Environmental > Aquatic > Deep subsurface > Groundwater | place: Rifle, Colorado... | reverse complement strand
GAGATGCTTATACATATTATTATCTGGTTTTGTTCAGAAAATCACCAGCTTTGCATCTCTCCTCCTTCCTTTCAACTCTCTTCTCTTTTTTCCTGTCACGTGTTGCACTTCGTACTTGAACTTGCAGAGGACAATGTTTTTAGCTTGTCCTTTTAACACGACATGTTCTAACGCAGGGAATGTCTCTGATGATAAATCAGCATCTGTGATAGCCCATTGTAGCTTCCGTTTGCCTTCATCACAGAGCATGGTCATCATTTGATCAAAAAGAGTTAAGATGCTTCTCTTGTGATCTTCGGCATTTAAAAATATTTCGGCGCCCGAAAACAAGGCACCTTCATATTCCCCGAAAAAATACACTTCCATGTTGCGATGAAATAATTCAACAAAATATAATTCAGATACGAGGTTTTCTCTACAGTTCATTACTTCCGACAAATGCTCCCTATAGACACCACTTGCAAAGTGATTAGATGGTAATGCCTGAAAGTGATGATAGAAAATCGTGTTGGCAAGCGGCGCCCTTCTTGCATCATCGAAGGGCAACAAAAGCAAAGCAGATCGCTCGATTCCATTAAGCGCATTCAACCGCTCCTCGGTCAGCTCGAATGTATCCAAAGGAATATCAAAGTCGGTCGCTGAATGACTATCGAAAGTGCTGATCGCGAACTTTACTTGAGGTAAAGCTTTGTGCAAGAGGCTCAAATCGACACCCACGAAAAAAACTCCTGTTTGTGATAAGTCTTGTTCAGCCAACCACGAGACAGAGGCCGTCTTTTGTGGGCCAGCTATTTTTGAAAAAAGCTCAGTGAATTTGGTTTCAATTTCCGTCTGATCTAGACTTTCCAAATTCGCATCCAGGCCAACAACTTGTGATAGAATTCGGTATAAGTTTTCGACTCCCGATTGTATATTGTTGCCATTTACATGGTATTGAACTCCAGGTAGGTGTGACATCACGCGATTCCATGCGGACCGTGTTGTACTGGACCCTTGTGTGACCGCCTTAGACTGTTCTATATAAAAGTTCCTGAGTTTTTCTGAGGCGCTATTGGGAAGGTCAAACCCCTGTGTCAGTGGATTGAACATTAATAAATTAAAAATGTGTCGAATGGCCGATTCCACACAGTCTGAAAAGGTTCGATTGGTAAAATTCCCCTTCTCATCGCATTCAAAGGTGGGTCCGCTTGAAGTAGGTTTTTCGATGTATGGATAGACAGACTTTCGCTGCTGCTCTCTTAAAAAAGCATTGATTTCATCTGCCAGCGTTGGGGAAGCGACCTCACCTTGTGTTTGCTTCAATGAAGGGTCGAGAGCCTCCAAGTAGTGTTGGGCATCCGCTTCCGTGTCAACTCTGTCATAGACAAAGGCCAACAGGGTCTGGATCACAATCTCCAGCGTCTCTCCACCCATTTCTCTTACTCGATACAGGGATTGAGTGAAGCTTTCGACTTCTGAAATCTTTGTAAGCGTATCCTGGAGGGCAGGAATGACTTTTTCTTCCTTTTTGATTGCTATATTGATCTCGTTTAAGGCCTTGTTGTGTATTTTTGGTATTTTCTTACCCTCGTTTTTTAGGGAATCGATCGTGTCGGTTATGACCCTTTTTTGAGCACGCAAATCCAACAGTAGAGGAGATCTGGATAATAATTCAACTAAGTCCAGCGCTTCTGTCTTCCACAAAAGGAAGTTTATACATTGGGCAGCCGCTTCTGGTCCAAAATAATAGGACAGGCGATGCTTGTTATTGACACGCGAGTTCAGCTCACCCGAAGGCGAAGGAAAGAGCACCAAGCAAACGGTTAAAGCCGGATTGCTGCCTTCTTTGACTTTATCGATGGCATACTGGCGCTTGCCATTTTTTTCAGTCATGACATAATTCCCCCAACGACGCATGTTCGGCAACACTTTCTGCAACAAAATGCTACCGTAAGTCGGATCACATTCGGGGCAGTTGACGCTTCTGCTGATACCAGTTATGCGCTTGTTTTTTTGCAATGTTGGCAGATCGTCGCTATTATCAACAATAGACTGTTCTGCAACCACAGCATCGATGTTAGAACCGGCACTCTCTGCGCAACGAAGCTCTGTCGCACTCAAAAAAAGAACGAGATAACCGAAAAGGTAAGCGTAAAAACCTCTTCGTACCCCGCGGGCGTTTGCGATTGTTTTTAGGTTCATCAAAACACATGCGCAGCATGCCGCATGCCAATTCGCGACTAGACCGATAAACCCGAACTCTAATTTAAATTTCACTTGCTGAAAATGACGACGCTCCATTTAAACTTAATTTCTTTTAAAACGACAAGCGATAAAACAACAGACAGGTTTGAGGCCACTAGAAAAAATTTCTCTAATGATGGAGGGCGGTTTAGGTTTTGCAAAAATTGACTCGTCATTTGACGCATTACGGTCATTTTAACTTGCATGAGTAGACGACCCAAAGTCCTGAGTGTTTTTACGTTGGCGATGATCAACGTGGCTGCCATTGTCAGTTTGCGACATTTGCCGATGGTCTCTGTTTATGGGTTTTCGATGGTCTTTTACTATTTGGTGGCGGCCGTCTGTTTTTTTATTCCGACCGCTGTGGTCTCTGCTGAGCTGGCAACGACTTTCCCGGAAGCCGGTGGTCTCTATGCTTGGGTAAAACACGCCTTGGGGCCACGGGCTGGCTTTTTAGCCATTTGGTTACAGACCATCAACAACATCGTCTGCCTTCCAGCAACCTTAACCTTTATGGGCGCCGCGATGGCCTACCTTCTCCCAAATGCCATTACACAGCATCGTTTTTTCATTCCAAATGTCGTGATTGGGACCTTTTGGGCCGCGACACTGATTAATTTTAAGGGCATGCGCTGGTCTGGCCTGATCAGCACGATCGGTTGTATTATGGGGGCCATGATTCCAGTGGTCATCATCATTGCGATGGGCGTTTATTGGGCAATATTTCGCACGCCTCAAATTACTATCTCAATACCAGCGCTGCTGCCGGATGTTTCTCACTGGAAAGAGCTGGCGTTTTTTGCAACCGTCATGCTGTCTTTCACCGGTATGGAAATGTCTGCCGCGCACGCACAGGACGTCGAACAGCCGCAAAAATCTTACTCAAAGGCCATCTTTTTATCGACGTTTATCATTCTTCTGATGTGCATTTTCGGCTCATTGGCGATTGCGATGATCGTTCCACACAAGGATCTCTTGCTGGAAGCAGGCGCAATGCAGGCCTTTGCTTTTGCTTTTGAGGCCATAGGTCACCCCCAATGGACAACGCTGATGGCTGTTTTGTTAATTGTGGGAGCCATGGCGAGCGCGGTAACATGGATTGTCGGCCCAGCGAGAGCCCTCCTGGCAACTGCCGAAACGGGCTTTTTGCCAAAAATACTGCAAGTCCGTAACAAGAACGGCATGCCAACCGGTATTATGCTTTTGCAGGCGGTGCTCGTTACCGGCTTTTCTTTTCTTTTTTTCGTCGTTCCAAACATCAGCATGGCCTTCCTCATTCTCACGCTCATCGCGACACAGGTCAGCCTCGTGATGTACATTTTAATGTTTCTGTCCGCCATTATCTTGCGGAAAAAATACGCAAAAAAACACAGGCCTTACCGCGTCCCAGCCATGACACTCGTTGCAGGCATAGGGCTTCTCACCTGCGTGTTCTGCATTGGCATGACGTTCATTCCCTCAGAAAACGTCGTCAACGTCAGCACCTTTGAACTCACTGTTTTTCTCGGCATGCTCTTGCTGATTGTTCCACCGCTGCTCTTTCGCCGAGTCAATAGTAGAGCGCAACCGCAAAAGGGTGTTATCAATCCTTAGAAACTTTTATTTTTCGCTAATGGTTGAGGAATAAAAAACCCCACGCGGAGAAAACTCTTTTCTCGATTGATTCGAGTCTTCTCTGTGTGGGGTGTTAACCTGAATGAGTGTGCTAGAAGCTGGGGGCGGCAGTGATCTTGTTGCCGGAGGACACGCTCATGTTTTCCCCATCGCACCAAGCTTCATCATTTAGAAGGAACTTGAAGGTAATGCCGCTGGTGGAAGCTTTTGTAGAGGTCCATACCCACTCGTCGCTGCCGTTGTTTTGCATTTGAGCGCCTTTGCTCCAGCTCAGGCCTGCACCTTCACCGCGAATGTAGAGATTGTTGCCCCATCCGATATCGGCTTTGGCGACAATCGTTGTCATTGCGGACTTGGCTGTCATCGTGGAGCTGCTGTTGCTGCTCAGTGAAAGCTTTGCAGTCGTGTTTAGATTGTTGTGGCTCTGATTATGTTGCTTGTTTTGCGAGGAGCAGCAATCGCTGGAATGCTGTTTTTGGCTTTGTGAGGAGCAGCAATCTTTGTTAGCTTGTTGTGTCGAGGAGCAGCAGGAGCTGCTGGAAGGAGACGTTGTACTGGATTGAGTGCTGGCCTCCGTTTTAGTTTGAGTTGGTTTCTTTGCCATGGTTATCATCATAATATTTATATTTGGGTTGATTGAGAAAGGGTTTGCGCGCAACCCCTAAAGCGCCTCTTTACACATAAAACACCTAAAAGTTTGTCGACGCAAGCTTTAATTTATTAAAAACTGTTTCTGGGCGAATTGTTGCCATACAATGGCGTTGGCATTGACAAGTATGGGCATGTCCAGAGCAGGGGCAGAGCTCTCCTTGAAGGACGACGTGCTTGGATCCCAAAGGAGCCCAGCGGTGCGATGCGGTGGCGCCAAAGAGCGCAATCGTTGCAATATCGAGCCCAGCGGCGATGTGTAATGGGGCGGTGTCGGGCGAAATCAGCACCTTGGATTGCGCCAAAACCGCTATAAAGGTTTCGAGGTCGGGAATTTTTTCTAAAACAGGAATGTAGGCATTCAGGCGTTTGAGGCCGCGAAGAAGGGCTTGCTCGCGATCACTGGGGCCGGCGGAAAAGCACATGTGGATGTGGGCCTTGCGGGCGAGTTCGTAGAGCTGATTCCAGTGCTCGAGGGGCCATTCTTTCTTTGGCTGACTCGTCGAAATGTGGGCCAGGACGGGGTAGGGGTTGATTGACCGAGCGTCGGCCTGCAAGGCGGGGTTTGGGCGAATCTCGATGCGCGGCTCCAAGGGAAAAGGGATGTCCCATTTTTGAAGCACCATGAGGTCGCGGACGATTTCATGTTTGTTGAGATCGGCCTCCTCGATTCTCTCCGTATAGCAGAAACGACGGCCCCAAAAGCCCTTGGGCGCAATCACGCCGAGTCGTCGTTGGGCCCCAATCAAGCGCGACAAGAGCGCCCCGCGATCATTCCCAACGAAGTCAACGGAGCGATCGAAATGCTCTTTGCGGAGATCTAAAAGCAGCGGTAAGGATCGCCGAATTGACCCATGGCCGCGTTTTCTCGGGAACTCCCAAATGCGATCAATCCAGTCGAGGTGTTTGATAAGCGGTGCGGCTTCTTCGGCGACCAAAACGTGCAGGGCTGCCTTTGGGAAGGCCTCTCGTAGTGCGCGCAAAGAAGGAATGGCGACGGCGACATCACCCAAATATTTGAATTTGATTGCCAAAATTTTTTTCATTTTCAGCATAGTCTGCGTGACTACTTTCTACCAAAAGATACGACATGCCAAGAAAATACTGGTCCTCGACCTCGGTTTTTTGGGCGATACCGTAACACTGCTGCCAGCGTTGTCAGTGATTCGAAAAGCTTGTCCGCGGGCCGATTTTTCAGTCATGGTGGAGTCTAAAGTTGTCTCGCTGCTGCAATTGACACCATGGATCGATCATGTTTTTGGCTATCCGCGCTTTCCAAAAGGCCCCAAATGGTATCAGGACTTTGGCCGCGTCCTCAACTTGCGCCGCGAGCATTACGATGTCATTATCAATCTAAACGGTTCTGATCGATCCTCCCTCCTCACGCTCTTTTCTGGGGCAACTCATCGACTTGGCCGTGTGCCATACCGCAAGAAAAGCCGTTTTTGGAGGTATTGCTTCACTGACACCGTTGAAGTCCCTTACCACACACAACACCTGAGCCATCAACGCCTCGATTGCCTACATCTATCTGGCTTCCCCAAAGAAATCAGCCCGGATTTCGACGTCGTGATGCCCGAAAACGCTTTTGAGAAAATTCGACCCAGCGTCGGCACGACACCCTTTATTCACGTCAGTCCGTTTACGACGATGGATAAGAAGGAGTTGCCTGCAGAGCAATTGGTCGAACTTCTCGGTTGTCTCGATTTCCCATTCGTTCTCTCATGCGCGCCCAATGAACGCGAGCAAACCAAGTTAAAAGCGCTTCTGTCGTCGCTCAAAAAACAGCCGCTCGCAGTCTTTGCTGGCAGCCTCAATATCGTTGAACTGACGGCCCTGATTTCGCTCAGTCAAGCCCACCTCTGCGGCGACTCTGGCAGCCTACACCTCGCCGTCATGCTGAAAAAGCCGACCTTTGCTTGGTTTCGTGAGACTTCGGGTGTCGTCGAATGGGCGCCAACTGGTGACACGCATGTCAACGTTTTTGGTGATGACGGCGACCCGTTTTTAAAAATTCCTCAAAAGAAGCTTGAAGATACCTTTAGAGCGTTTTTAATGTCGATACAATGAAAATCAAAGCCGCAACAGCGTTGTTGATGTTTGCCAGCATACTTTGGGCGGATGTCGACATGAACCTCAAATTGCGCACCGCTCAGGGAGCCACCACGTCTTTTGCCGAGCTTGTCCAGGGGAAAAGGGGCATTCTCGTCGACTTTTGGGCTTCTTGGTGCGGACCCTGTATGCAGTTGATGCCCAAGTTGATCGAAAAGGCCAAGCACTTTACGCCGCAAGGTTTTGTCGTTGTTGGGCTCAACGTTGAAGGCTCCCTCGAGCGCGCGGAGAACGTCAGAAAGGACAACGCTATCGACTTTCCATGGCTCGTTGAGCCGGATGATCACCCCTATAGCCGCACGCTCAACATCAACACGATTCCACGCATGCTCGTTATCTCGCCTCAAGGCAAGGTCCTCTTTAATGGACATCCACTAGACCCCTCGCTTGAAGAGGCAATGAAAAGCCTTTAAAATGCTCGTTTTTCGCGCAAAAAGCCCCATTTACCGAGTCCATGGCCTTTCGCGAGGAGAAGGTCGCGTTTCCAATAGCTGTTGTTGGTCGTGATGGCGGACTTGGAATCATTGAGAGAACGTTTGTAATCTTCCAAAAGTTCCTGTGGCGTTTCGACGATCTTGCAGCGTTTCGGGTCTTGGACGTGTTTAGCTAGGCATTCTAGCCTGTGGAGTGTCTGGGCGTACTCTTCGGGGTTGATGAGTTGTGTGAGTTCCTCGAGACGTTGAGGGTTGTTCCACAAATTGAGAACGGCCTCCTGGTGTTCCCGCGTGATGACTACAGGCATGTCTACGAGCAGTGAGGCGTGAATGGCAGATTTGTTGTCAACGCGCACGTGGCCTTTCTCGTCGACGACGTTGAGGCCGAAAGAGCAATCGTTGTCGATGGCAAAAATGCGGCCGTCCTCGCCATTGAAGTAATTTTCTGGGTGTCGGTCGGATTGTCCCGAAAGGTAATCGAGCAACTGTGTCCGCACCAGCCCATCGCACGAGCTGACGTTGTCTGGAGGCAAATTCGAGGCAAAGGCGTGGATCCTATAGATGCCCTTGGCGCGGTCGACCCATTCGGCCTTGCGCGCACCGTGCCAAAAAGCGAGATCAACGAGCGTCTGTTCGTCGTTCTTGATGCTACGCAGAAAGCCAGCATCCAGCGTGAGTTCCTGTGTCAGCGTTTCAGCCTGCTTGACTTCGAGAGGCCGCCCAGCCGCTTTGTCCATTAAGATGCCGTGCTCTTGGCCTAAATGAGCGATTTCGGTTGAAACGCAAACCCCCTTATCGCCGAAGAGCCATGCGTCGATCTTTGCCGTCGCGACAGAGCGTTCGGGGTAATAGGAGTGTTCGAGGACGTCGATGCCGGATTGCTTTGCAGTGCCGCCCAAAAACTCCTTCAGGCCCGTCAGGGCGCGTTGAAACGAGTAAGCGCGGCTGAGGGCGTCGGATTTCCACACGCGCTCTTCGACTTTGCCATTGCTGCCAACCACCTTAACGAGCGCAACGGCATTGACAGCGCCTTTTCCAAGTACCTTTCTTGGGCTCACGCAGCGAAATCGATGCCTCAATTCCGTTGATGTGAGCCGCTTATAGGCCTTGAGTAGGTCGAGATCGTTTTCCAGGGCGTTCTTCAGGTCGACGGATTGTGCCCTGTTTTCTTTGTCCGGGTCGATGTAGACCGCGCCCGACTCGACGACCACCCCTGTTTCCTTTTGAATGCTTGCAAAGAGTGCAAAGAGCACTTCGGAGTCGATTCCACGCGTGTCGCTCGCCTGCTGAATGAGTTGAACGAGTGTTTCACTGTCTTGCGATGCGATCCCGCTGAAATAGGACTCCAAAAAGGTGCCGTGCTCCTTTTCCCTCTCAAAGAGTGCTTGGGCAAGCTTTGGCAGCGCCTTTTTCAGTGATTGATTCAGGGTGTCATCTTTTCCCATTCGTTGAATAGCCTGATCCAAAACGGCGTCTAAAAAGATCACAGTGTCCGACGCTTCAATCGCATTGCCAGCGCGCTTAGACAAGTCCAATGCCAGAGTGTCCAGGCTGCATTTACCCTGTGCAAACGTCTGTAAGGCCGATAAAAGGTCCTTGTCTTTGAGTTTGTTGAAGTCAATGCCGTGCAGGGTCAGCTTTTTCAGCTCCTTGGACTGCAGGTTCTTCGTGATCGACGCTATCTCGCTCAGAAAATGGCTGTCGCGCGACAGGAGCTTTTCGACAAAGCGTTCGGCGTTTTTGGACAACTTCTGAATGAGCGTGGCCTCGTCCTTGGACGCCTTTGAGAACACTTGCCGCGTGGCATTCTTGACCCACGCAGTCGCCTTTATCCACTTCGATTTTCGCGCCGTGAGAGGCTTACCCGTAATCACTGTTTTAAGGGGTGTTGCGATGCCCTTTTCTTTTACCTTTTTAATGCCTTCACTTGACTGCGGTATTTTCGAAAAATCTCCAATCTTCATACCTCAAGATTAGCAAATGAAGGCCCTACGGTAAAGTCGAAAAGATTTATAAAACAAGATCGTGCGCATTCTTGTAAATGCGTGAGCGAATCGATTTATTTCACTTTTTATATTGCAAAAACGGGAATCGTTCATTTCCTAGAAGACAATCTTTTTAACATATGCCAAGAGAACACATCATTCTAGAATGTACCGAGGCCAGGGCCGAAGGTCAACGCCCTTCGCGCTATATGAGCACTCGCAATAAAAAAACACAACAAGAACGTGTCGAAAAAAAGAAGTACAACCCATTCTTGCAGCGACATACATTGCACAGAGAAATTAAAGGTAAATAAAGGCCGATGCAAAATAGCGCAAAAATGCATTTCGCGCTCCGCTGACTGGCCACGGGGAAACCTTTTATAGAATAAAAGGTTTCCCCGACCCCCTTCCAAAACACTTTTTAAGCGAAACACAAAAATGCATGCATTTTTATATTTCGCCAATAAATAGGAAACACCGGATTTCAAGCCTCGCAACTACGGCATTCATGCTCGCGCAAAGCCACATTTTTGCATCTATTTTTACCTCGGCCTTAAATAGCCTCGGCGGGTCAATGGTGTTTTTTATTACCTTATTTTGCGTTTGAGTTTTTACTGGAAGTAAAATTTCAAACGCAAAATCAATGGGGTCCAGGGCCTTCTGGTCCTGGCGCGGGTCCAGGGCTGCGGAAGCCCTGATGTTGGGGTGGTATGGAGCGCGGAGCTCCAATCGACGCACATGACACATTGGCATTTATTAGATGGGACAAATTTAGCATTCCGGTGTTTTTACGGAGTGAGCGATTTGGCGCGCGACGACGGGTTTCCGACGAATGCTATCTATGGTTGGTTACGGATGTTGTGGAAGTTGCAGGACATGGAGAGTGGGCGTTGGGTAGTTTTTTTTGACATATCGAAGTCAGACAAGCGGCAGGCCTTATTGGAAACTTACAAGGCGAACCGTCCACCAACACCAGAAGCGTTCAAGCAGCAGATGCCATATCTGCGAGAGTTGAGTGGCTATATGGGTCTGCAGGTTATTGAGAGGGTGGGAGTTGAGGCGGATGATATGATAGCGGCGCTTTCCAGGCAGCTTTCTGGGCATGGTGAGCGGGTAACGATTGTGAGCTCAGACAAGGATTTTGGCCAATGTCTGGGTGGGAATGTCGATCAACTCGTGCCGCCACCGACGGCGAATCCGGCCTTGGGCTGGAGGCGTTTTGACGAGGCCACGTTTCGAGAAAAGTATGGGGTGGAGGCGAGGCAGACGGTGGATTACTTGTCGCTCGTTGGAGATGTGTCTGACAATGTTCCTGGGATTGCAGGTGTAGGGCCCAAGACGGCGGCCAAGTGGTTGTCGGAGTGGGGCTCACTAGAGGGCATTTTTTCACACATCGATGCGCTCAATCCCGAGCGTTTTCGGGCTCTGTTGAAAGAGCAGCGTGCGCTCTTGGACACAAACCGTCAACTCATCACATTTGAGGCCATTTCACCGGCTGATTTGCCTGAATTACAAGAGTTTAGCCCGCAGCCAAATGCGTTATTGCGGGTATTAGAAGAGCTCAAAATGGACTCTCTGATCAAGGCAGCCAAGGGGCGCTATCCTCAAGACAAACCAGCGGTGTCGGAGCAATTAGAGCTCTTTTGAGCATCATTTTTCTTTCTCGGGCACTGGCAATCCGAGGACCTCATAGGCGGTCTTGAAGTGGAGTTTTGCAAACTGTCCGAAGGCCTCTTTACCGAGTTTTGCAACGACGGCCCTACCTTGTTCCTTCACCTGTGCGCTGGCGCCCTTCAGAAGAGCTTCGCCGAAAATCTTTGACAGCTTGCGCATTTGCCTGATGTACTCTGCGCGGGCGACGATCGATGCAGCGGCGACGACGGGGTCCGCCTCGGCCTTGGTCTGCATGCGGAGATCGAAGTCCGAAGGGCCCTTAAAGTAGCGCTGGACGAGGGGTTGTTTTGTAAACTGGTCGAGCATGCCCCAGGGGACGCTGCGTTTTTTGAGGGCTTCTTCGAGGGCGCGGGCGTGCATCCAGGCGAGGAGGTGGTTGAGATTGCTGTGGAAACGTTGGTAGAGCTCGTTGTACTTCTCCATGCCCAGGTAAAAGCTGATGGCGACAACGCCTTCCGTCTCGCGAATCATCTTGTCCATGCCCAATGCGATGTTGTCCGAGCCGATACGTTTACTTTCCTTGAGGCCCTTTTCGAGCCACAGGTTGACGGCGTCTTCGTCGGCGATGACGCAGGCGGAAACGAGTGGGCCAAACAAGTCACCCTTGCCGCTCTCATCGAGGCCTGCATGCGCCTCAAACCACTCGGGATGCAGGACTTGCTCGTAGCCCATCTGCGGAGTTTTCGTGATTTCGCTCTCGAGGACGTAGTGGACAAAATCCTCGGTCTTTTTTCCCTGAACGACGAGTTTGCCGCTCTGGTAGCCGACGATGTTGACGTCGTCGCCCTTGAAGGCAAAGCGCGCGTAGGCGACTTCGTAGGCCAAAAACAGGTGTTTGTCGCACCAACGTTGTAGGGCGGCCATTTCGGTGTCGCTCAAAGTGATCGTGTACAGGGTCTTTTTTTTGGGCTCGTCGGAATCTAGCATACAACCTCCTTTGGAGCGTTCATGAGCTCGCAGCGGACCTTTTGGGGGATACCGTCGAAGGAGCCGTTGGAAAAGAAGACGACGAGGGTGTTATTCATGGGTGGCTTTAGCAGTGTCAGCAGGTCGTTGTTGTGAGAGAGCGCCATGGCCTCTCTGCCGCATAGAGTGAGCTTTTGGGCCATTTGTCGCGTGTCCAGGGGCTGTTCGAGCCGGTTGGAAGCGTACACTGGACTCAGGTAAATGGTGTCGGCGGCCATCAGGGCATTTTCGAAATCGCTTTGGAGGCAGTTGGAGCGGGCGGTATTGGATCGGGGCTCGAAGCAAGCGACGATGCGGTGTTGCGGGTACCGCGCGCGCAACGACTGCAATGTCTGTTGAATGGCCGTTGGGTGGTGGCCGAAATCCTCGATGAGCACCGTGTCGTCGTCGGTGAAGAGGACCTCCTGGCGTTTCTTGACGCCTTGAAACTGGCTGAGGGCCGACAAGTTTAATAGCGTTGGGTTTTGCGGAAAGATGGAAAGCCCCGCGCTGAGGGCTGCCATGGCGGCGTTACGGACGTTGAAGAGGCCAACCATGCTCCACGACACGCGTGTCCAGAGTTGTCCGCGCCAATAGAGTTCAAATGAGCTCCCCTGGCTGTTTTCCGAGAAGTGTCGAATTTGTAGGTCACACGTGTCGCCGAGACCGACCCGCACCGTCTGCGTCCACGTTGCGAGTGGCAGCCTGGCAATGTTGGCATCGTCGCCGTTGATGACGATCGCCCCGCTCGCCGGTACCAGTCGCGTCACGTGGGTAAAGGTCCGCAGCACGTCGCGTAAATCGAAAAAAATATCGGCGTGGTCGAACTCGATGTTGTTGATACACAGAATGTTCGGTCGATAATGAATGAACTTACTGCGCTTGTCAAAAAAGGCCGAATCGTACTCGTCGCCCTCGATAACAAATGGGTCGCTCGAAATACCTGCCGCCACGCCGCTGTCCAGCTTTTTCGGAATACCGCCAATCAAGTAGCCCGGGAAACGGCCATTCTTCCTCAGGAGAAATGCGGCGAGGGTTGTGGTGGTGGTCTTGCCGTGGGTGCCCGTCACGACGATGTTTTTGCGGGTTTTCAGCAGGAGGTCCGACAACAGGGCTGGCAAAGACGTCATTTCAGCATTTTCTTCCATCAGAAACTCGACCTCTGGGTTGCAGCGAGAAACGGTGTTGCCCACGACGACGCAATCGGGCTCGGCGCGAATGAGGTTTTCAGCGGAAAAGCCTTCAAAGGTCGGAATGTTGTGCCGCTTGAGGAGGTCGGAAATGGGAGAGTAAAACTG
>Ga0209417_1005963_pt1 | contig 12933 bp, 20 predicted proteins | sample RifGroF2_FD_184002 | JGI IMG/M metagenome (GOLD analysis project Ga0209417, IMG submission 184002) | Groundwater microbial communities from Rifle, Colorado, USA - Groundwater F2 (SPAdes) (version 2) | ecosystem: Environmental > Aquatic > Deep subsurface > Groundwater | place: Rifle, Colorado... | reverse complement strand
CTTGGGAAGGGATGGCGCAGAGTCGCGACAGAAATCATAGAATTGGCCAAACAGAAAAATGCACATATATATATCTTATTGGAAAAGATACGATAGAAGAGGATATATTTAAGATAGTTAAAGAAAAAGGCAAAATTAATGAATTGATAGAGAATCTTTTAAAATGAAAATAGAATTCACCTGCACTATCTGTGGCAAAAGATTTCTTAGAGAATTTTGGAAAGGATATTTTTATGAACGAAGAAACAAAGCTGAAGATAAAAGTCTTGAAATACCTAAAGTCTATACCTAACTCTTTCACAATGAAATTGTCGGATTCTTTCTGCGCCGGCTATCCCGACATATTATTTATACTTCAAGGACGCGCGTATTTCTACGAGTTAAAATCTGCCAAAGGGGTCAAGGCTCCACTACAAATATGGACAATTGAACAGTTGAAATCCGCCGGCGCCCAGGCGCATTTCGTTACATCGCTTGAGGAAGTGAAGAAAGTGCTGCTCTGCGCTACTCTCCCAGGAGTAAACACCCATAGCGCATCAGGGCCAAATTTTGAAGAAAGGAGGTAAAAAAAATGGAGAAAGCTCTCACGGAGTATGACTTGGTAGTGCAATTCCGCGACGCAAAAGAACGGCTTAACCGATTAAAGGAGGCCGCCACCGAAGCGCAAAAGGAATTTGACGAGACCGAGCAGAAACTTATTGAGCGACTGCAGGACGAAAATAAAGAATCCACAGCCCGATACGAAAAAATCGGGTATGTTGGCATTACTAAATCTTCCGTCTATGCGTCATTTTCGCCGGAGAACAAGGACGCCTTGTTTAAGTTCTTGCGAAGCCGCGACCGTCAGGATTTGATACAGAAGACGGTGAATAGCCGCTCATTAAGCACCTTCATCAAGGAATTGCTTGAGAAGAGGCGCAAGATACCGCCTTGCGTGGATTACTATCTTAAGCAATCGGCAAGATTCTATCCGGATAAACAGGAAATTAAATAAGGAGGAGTAAAGTGAAAAACAAATTAAAGCAGGGGAAATTACCGGAGAAATTACCGGCGGCTATTGAAAAGCAATTACCGGCGGCTATTAAGAAGCAAGGGCGAGGATTTGAAGGCGGCGTAGACAGGGAAGATTTAATCCTGCCCAGAGCTGTATTGTTGCAGGCCCTAAGCCCGCAAATCGGAGAAGTAGACGGGCTAAAGGCCGGAATGGTGATAAACAATATCACTAACGAAGTCCTGCCGGAAAAGTTTATCCCGATTTTCCGCTATGTGGAGTTCCTGAAATTCAACCCCCGCGACAGCAAATCCCCGGAATACGACCCCGCCTTTGAACCAGGCGCGTTAATCTGGCGGACTAATGACCCCGCCGACCCGCGCACTGTCGAGTGCCGGTTTAGCGAAGACGGTTCAAAGCCGAGGGCAATCAAGACAATGAATTTCCTCTGTTATTTCCCCTATGTGCCAATGCCCATAGTGCTGGGATTTTCTAAGACCAGCTACAAGGCGGGGAAAAAGCTTATCTCCCTGGCGCAGTTTAGCGGAGACGATATGTTCTCCAAAACCTACGCGCTGAAAGTCAAACAGGCTGACAAGGATGGGATAAAATATTATATCCTTGATGTCGCGCCGATTGGCAAAGCGAACAAGGAGGATTTCGCCATTGCCGAGGCGTGGTATGAGCAATTCCGCGGCAAAGAGATAAAGACACACGAGGAGGGGCCGCAAGGCGAGGAATCGGGCCAGCCACAGGAAGAAGCCAGGCCATATTAAATAATAACAGTCAAAGCGCTCTTTAGAGAACCGCTATCCCGCCGAAAGGAATCATAAATGCAATCCATATATGAATCTATTTGTGCCCAGGGCAGACTTACCGAAGCCCACCGCAAAGAATTAAAAGAAAAGAGAGGATTCACCGATGAGACGATAGCCAAATTCCGGTTTTTCAGTGGCGGAGAATATCTGCTCAAAACGGAAGCGGAATTACAATCCGCGTTTACCAAAGAAGACTTGCTAAAAAGTGGAATATGCAATGATACACACGGCAATTTAACTTTATCCGACCAGCTAATCGGAAACAACATTATAATCCCTTATTTGGATAAAGAAGGGAAAGCAATCCTCCTACGCGCCCATAAATACGGGTTCAGCGGAGTGCCGATACAGGTTTACCAGGAATTCAACCTGACCGGCCATAATATTATCCTTACCGAAGGAGAGTTTAAGGCCGCCGCCGCCTGCCAATTAGGCCTGCCTGCCATCGCCGTTCCCGGAATATCATCTTTCGTTAAGGATTATTTTCCCGAATTAGTGAAATTGCTCTTTAAACACAATGTCCGGGATGTCTGCGTTATCTTTGATAATGAGATAAAAGACAATCCCAACCTGAAAAACTATAAGCAAAAACCTGCGGATCGTTACGATACTCAATATTACTCCTATCTTATGGCTAAAAAGCTGGAAGATGAGAATTTTAGAACGAGAATCGCGGTATTACCCGCGGGGTGGATGACAGACGGAAAAATTGATATTGACGGGGCGCTGGCCCAAGGCAGAACAAGAGATGATTTCCAGCATATTATTTCTCTGTCCAGGACACATAAAGAATTCCTGAATGGCCTTGAAACGGAAGGCCGCAACATTGTGCTGAAGAAGCGGGAGGCCTCCTATTTCCGTTCGCATATCAAGGTGAATTTCGGCCAGTATGAAGCCATTCGCAAAAAGGGAAAAATTGAAATTTCCGAGATTATTTCAAACTTTACCTTAAAAATCGCCGCCACGCACGAAACTCCGGACGGAATGATGAGAGCTGTCCTCTTACGCAATAAATTCGGTGAAACCAGCCGCATATCTATGCTGACACCAGAAGATATGTCCACGATGACCTTTAAGACCTTCTGCTTCGCCCAGGGCAACTATCTTTGGGAAGGAACACAGGAAGACCTAAACGCTATCTGGCGGCACGAGTTTTTGCACGATGACGGTAAGCATATTGTAGAGCCGGGAAGCGTGGGGTGGATTGAAGATATGTGGCTATTTGGGAATGTAGCAATTAAAGACGGTAAAGAAATGCGCCCGGATGAAAGCGGAATATTCTGGACAGAGAAAAAGGGCTATAAACCCATACCACTAAGCGAAGACGCCTCCGTTCCGTATTTCAGTCGGCAGGCGCCGGAGTTACCAGATATATTGCAGAAGCTAAGCGACACCATCGGCCAAGAAGAGGCCAAGCTATCATTAGGCTGGGTTTTTGCCGTGGCCTACCTGGAAGATGTTTTCAAAGTATATAACTGCTTCCCCTTTCTATTTCTCACCGGCAAGAAGGGAAGCGGCAAAAGCCACATTGCCGATTGGCTTATGTCATTTTGGGGGATGGAGCGGTCAGGAAAACAGGCCGCGGATTCTACAAGTGTAGGATTACAGCGTTGCCTTGAATATTATTCCTCTATGCCGGTATTTATTGATGAATACAAGAACACCCAGAAAATCACTCAAAAGAACGGTTTCTTTCGGAATTGCTACAACCGCCAAAGCGCCAGCAAGGGGATAAAAAGCAATTTTGGGGTTCGTTCAGCCAAAATCAAGGGCACACTGCTATTCGCGGGAGAAGAAACGCCGGAAGACCCGGCATTGCTAAGCCGGTGTATACCGATACTCATTACCCTAAAACGTCGGCAGAATAACCATTATGATTGGTTTCAGGGTAAGGTCAACGAATTTTCAGCCCATATCATAGAAACATTGCGGGTCCAGACCGCTAAAGTCGAATTATTCCGGAAGCAACTATTTGAGGCCAGAGACTATTTCCGGTCAATCGGTATGGATGATAGAATGGCGATGAACTATTCTGTTCCGGTAGCGGGTTATTGCGTAGCATTTGGAGATAAAGACCTGGATTTTGCCCGTTGGCTGGTGAAAGAGCTCACCCGCGTCAAATTAGAGCAGGACGGAGAAGGGATAATTGACATTTTCTTTGCTGACTTACAGGCTTTGCGGCTTAGTGGCAAAGTGAGCGATAAGTTTTGGGATACCAGAGATGGAAAGATTTACCTCTATTTTCACGGGCTATATAACATCTGGGCGGATGATTACCGCAAGCGCAAAGGCGAGCCGCCATTCAAGGCTTCCAGTATCCGGGATTATCTGAAAGATGAGCCGGGATATATTGAGGCGGGGGTTGTTCACCGAATTGGAAGCCTGTTGACCAAGTGCGTTATATTCCACTATGACCAGGCCAGAGAAGAGCTAAAAAACCTGGTTGAAATGGTGTTACTGGGCGAAAGGTAACAAAGTAACATAAAGGTAACATAAAGGTAACATAGATAAATGCTTCATTTTAATATAGTTATGACAAATGTTACCTTGTTACCTTTCATTTAGGGGATTTTCACTCCAAGAAAGAGCTTATTTTACAATAGAGTGTTTTTGCACTGATGTATGATTTTCAACGGTAACAACGGTAACATGGTAACATTTGTGCTGTAAACCATTGCAAACAAACAAAAAGATGAGCGATTTTGAACGGTAACATTTTGAGGTGAACGGTAACATTTTGAGGTGAACGGTAACATTTTGAGAAAAGAGGAGGTAAATTGATGTTTCAGAAACTAAAAAACCAAGAAACTGAACAGAAACCAGATATTCAGGCCTTTTTGGCCCTATACGCCAAATTCCGGGCCGGGGCCGCCTGGTTGGCTAAGCGGAGAGAAGCTGGGCAGGATAACGCTCCCCATTTAAAGGCCTTCAGGGCGCTCGAAGCGCAGGTTGACCAGAAGTGGGAGATTATGCCGGAGGAGCAAAAAAACGCTATCCTAAGCGCTCTGGTAGAGCGTGGCGCGATTCCGCGGGAGGTTAGCCAGGTAAAGGAAATGTTTGGGGGGAAATTGGTGAAAATTACATAAGGGGAGGTGAGCTATGAAAGAATACACTGATTTAGAACAAAGTCAAGCACTCTTAAATTTAGGAGTTTTAGGGTGTGAAAAGTTTTCCTATTCTCTTGATCAGCTCTTGGAGGCGCTACTAATTTCTACCAACAAAAACGAAAAGCGCTCCCTATGGATAGATAGGGGAATATGGGGGTATAAAGTAGCATATGCTTCTTTTGGCACTGAGAAGAAAGGCGGTAACCCTGATTATTATTTTATCCGAAGAGAGCTCATTGACGCTCTCTGTGTGATGATATTTTTTTTGTGTAAAAACGGGTGGAAGGTGAAAAGGGGAAAGCTTATGAAGAAATAGTGGGTTTCTGTCGTATACTTTTGGAGGTGATTATGCGTTGGTATATATTTTTACCTGTATTATTAGTTAGTCTGGGATTGTGGGTTTTGCTCGGAAGATTTTTCGCCGGGGTGATTGTCTGGCTGGTTGAGGGCGGCTGGTATCTCTGGATTGACCGTTATGAAGCCTGGTGGGAGGGGGTGCGTATGCCGGTTTTGCTATCTGTGGGGGTGTTGATATTGGCTTATCTGATATTAAGCGGGTTAGACTGGAGGCGCAGAGATGGATGACAGGGATGGGAGTTTTAACCGGTTTTTGAAGCGGTTAGGGATTATGGTATTGATTGGGGTTGCTTGTTTTTGGGCGGGGAGGTTGACCGGCAGGCCGGAGATTGTCCGGGTGGTAGATAAAGTTTATGCTCCACCGGTTGACCTGAGGATTTTTTGTCAGACTCTTTACCCTCAAAAAGAATGCCCTCGCCAATAGTGAACGGGGGCGCCTGCTACTCTTTCGGCTGTAAAAACTCCGCGGTATCTCCGCGATATCCGCAGATAGTGCACCGGCTTTTCCCTGACGCGCCGGTTTGGATGCGATACCCCTTCCCACATTGTGGGCACTTTACAGTCACTTGCTTTTTTTCTGGCATTGGTTGACCTCCTTTCCGGCCTCTTCGGCCTCCTTTTTCTGCCGCCTGGCGTGCTTTTCCGCCTGGCGGTAATGCTCTTCGAGCGCCCAGGCATAGACGGCCTGGGCGTGGGCTTTGATACGGGTGAGTTTATCGGGTTTCATTATTTTCCTCTGCGTCTATGACGAGTATTTTGTCTTCACCCTGTTTCCGCCCCCAGGCGAGCAGGTGGAAGTGCGCGCGTGGAAATTCCCTTGAAATTAAATCCCTGCCCGTGTTGCCGACGTATCTCCAGGTGCCTCGCCTAATATGTAGTTTCGCTTCCGGTATTCCTGCCTCCAGCAACTCATTCACTTTTATTATTCCGTTACAGGGCCTCTTACCTGTAACCCCCAATACGCGGTAAATCATCTCGTAGGTTATCTTTTCCATCTCTCTCCTCCTCGTGTCCGTCTGCGGCCGGACTCGCCGTATCTCTCTCTATCTCTCTCTCTCTCTATATATAGAGTATACCACACACACAGACTTTGTCAAGTCTTTTTTCTTTTTTTTTATTCTCCGTCGGAGAAACCCTTTTTTGGGGTGGGAAAAAAAATGGGCGGGCTGGACAGTGTATATATATAATATAATAATAATAAAATTATATATATACACTTCCTATATAATTGGTGGCCACGGAGGGTTTTCCTGCCTCCCTGGTGTGTATATAGGTAGGTTACGCCATAGCTATATGCTTCCCTGGAGATTTTAGGGGCCTTAAAAACGATTCTGGGGCAAAAAAAGTTAGGTTTTAATATTACGTATTATATATAATTATTAATTATAATTACTAATTATAAAGTATGAGACAAGACATTATTAAAAAAGACTTGACAGATAGCGAAAAGTGTGGTATACCTTTGAATAAAACATACAACGCAACGATAAAAAATGCCCTGCAAAATTAATCCAATTAGAAAAGCACTCCTGAAAAAAAATCTCTTAGAATATCCAGAAAAATCCATTGCGGAAAATCTGATCAGTGCGGGTTATGCGCCAAAATCAGCGATAGGTAAATCGGGTGCGATGACTGTTGTAAAGGTTTGCCAAAAAGAAATTGTGGCGGATATTAAAAAACAAATCACCGTTGAGTCAGTTTTAAAATCTATTCAAAATATCAAATCCCTGGCAATCGCCGACAAGGACTTTTCTACAGCGACGAGGTGTGACGAGTTGTGTGGACGCTGGCTGGCGATGTGGCGGGACAGACTGGAGATAGTGCCCGTCGAGGCAGTTGACGGACAGTTTTCCGTGAGCCGACTGGCCCGGATGCGGGCAATTCCAGTTGACATAACACCCAAACCTGATGACCGATAATGCCAGTAATCACTATAACTATATGCGGTATAATAAGATACGGCAATATATCGTAGTTAACATAAGTATTATTATAAGCACAAGTGTCAGAAGTCCGGGCAATGAATAGAGCAGAGGGGGGGGAGGGGACACAGCTGATGGGCAGTAGGGATACTCGTTCCCCCATCTTAATTTTCGCTCATTTTGAGATTTCAATAAAGGTATAATATTATGACCAAAGAAAAGTTTGAAGAAATGCGAAGAAGAATAGATGAATTACGGGAAGAAGTAGAGAAATTATCCAAGGATAAACAATGTCCGAAGTCTTCACTGAAATAGCAGTAATTCCCACTGAACTATTAACTTCCGATCAGATACAGAAGGAAGAATTGCGGCTCATTGCTGAAGACCCATTCAGGCTGGTAGAGCACGGATTTTTGTCTATAAAGACAAAGAGCGCTGGGATTAACAGATTATATCCTAATGCCGTGCAGAAGCGGTTTATCGCTAAGATACGGGAATTATTTTACGCGAGTAAGCCGGTAAGGGTAGTAATCCTCAAGGCCCGGCAGACGGGGATGTCCACGATAATAGAGGCAATAATCTATGCTTTTGTATCGCGGATGAGAGGTATTAACGCTTGCGTTATTGCCGATGATTTAGACGGAGCTAATTACATCTTTGAAATGCAGAAGTTATTTCAGGAGCGGTTAGAGAAGCATTTAAAGCCGCAGTTAAAACATTCCAACGAAAAGAAAATGGCGTTTCAGGGATTAAACAGCCAGATACTTATAGACACCGCGGAGAATCCCAATCTTGGCCGGAAGTATACTTTTCAATTTGTTCATCTTTCGGAAGTGGGTCGTTTCCAGAAATCGCTTAATGAGCTGATGATTGGCTTGGGGCACGCTATCCCCAATGCTCCGGCAACAATGGTGTTTTTGGAATCAACGGCAATGGGCTATAACGAGTTTTATGACCTATGGAATAGCGCTATAAGCGGAAAGACTGACTGGGTCCCGCTATTTTTTGCCTGGCACGAAATGCCTGAATACTCCCTGGCCTTAGAGGGCGGGCAATTATATCCGATAGACAATATAAAATTTATCACACCTTCCGAAAAGGAAAATTTCTTTGCTGAAGAAAGGTTGATTAAAAGCAAATATAATCTTACTGACAAACAATTAAATTGGCGTAGGTGGGATATCGTGAATAACTGCGCGGGCGATATAAATAAATTCAGGCAAGAAAACCCAAGCTGTCCGGAAGAAGCCTTTGTGGCTACCGGAGATTTGTTTTTTAACCGCGAAGCGTTAAAATTACAGAAGGTGAAATTTCCTGTCGCTGTGGGCAATATTATCAAAGAAGAAGGCAGGTATATCTTTCGTGAAGACCCCGCGGGTCTGTTTAAGATTTATGAGTTTCCAAAAAAGAATGAACAGTATGTTATAGGCGGCGACCCCGCGGAAGGGTTGGAACACGGAGATAAGTCGGCCGGTATCGTAATCAATAAAAGGTCTAATAAGACGGTCTGCGCTTATAACCACAACATCCCGCCTGAAAGGTTTGAGGAAGACCTGATTAAGATGGGGTATTATTATAATGAGTCAATCATTGCTTGCGAGAGTAAGGGCTATGGCACTTCAGTCAATCAGGGATTATACAAAAGGTATGGCAAGGTTTATCGCAGAATAAAGACTAAAACAGGAATTAAAGAACAGACTATGGAGTTGGGCTGGAATACTAACAGCTCAACCCGTCCGCAGATGTTGGCGCAATTAGCCGAAGAAATCGCGGAAGGCTCAACTGAACTGGTGGATAATAGCCTGATCAGCCAGAGCTGGACATTTATCAACAATACCAAGCGGGGACAGCCTGAAGCTGAGAAAGGTAAATCGGACGATATGGTGATGGCCAGGGCAATCGCGGGGCAGGTCAGATTAGAACAGCCGTATAAAGAGCGGTTTACTCCCCCGGCACGAAGGAAGCATTACAGGGGATTGAGCGGGTATTAGGAGGAATAATGGGTGATAATGGCAATAAATTGTCGGGTGTGGAAAAGCCGGTCTTAAATACGGGTGGGAGTGGGGACTTAAAAACGCAGAAAGAAAAGATTGAAGAAAAAGAAGATAAATTGTTAACGACAGGCGACCAGATTAAACCGGAGCAAAAACTTCCGACTCAACCGCTGACAGATTTTAAGGTTGCCGAAATCTGGATAAGAAACGGCCGGTGTATGATAGACGCTCCTCCGGAATTCTGGCAGGATAAATGCCGCGCGTTAGGATTGTTAGAATATTGCAAGGATATTGTGAAAGAAGCAAAAATGCAATCGCCGAAGATAATGCCCGCGCAAGGCAGTATGCTGAATTTTGCCCGCAAGATTTTTAGGAGAAAATAATGGATAAAGATACTTATGTAGATCCTGATACCGGCAAAAAATATAAGTTAAGCGATTTTGATGAGCGTAGGAGCTGGACTAAAGTTAAAAAGAAGAAGGCTGTCAAAGATAATGCCGGCGGTAAAGTAAATATATTGGGAAGGGCCTGATATGCTGATACCAAAAGTAGACCGAGAAGACGAATTGCGGGATTATGTTATCCGTGAAGTTGAAGAATCGGCCGGTTATCAACAGCCAAGGATACTTGAAGTCAGAGAATATTCCAAGCGTTATGAGGCCAAGAGGTCTATCTCCGGATTGTTAGGCTGGGGTGAAGACCCAAAGAAGAACCCGAAAGACGAACCTTGGACCGGGTGCGCGGATGTCGGTATCCCCATTGACGCGTTTACCATTGAAGGATTATTGCCGAGATTCCTTAAGGTTTGTTATGGTTCAAAGCCGATTGTCTGGACAAGAGGCATCGGGCCAAGTGATGTTCCTAACGCCCCGACGGTGCAAGAAGCCCTGAATTATCAGCTTACCCGCTTGATTAAAATTTACCGCAGAATGAAATTGATATTTAAAACTGTAACTATGGAAGGCGATGGTTTCGCCAAATGCGTATGGGAAAAAAAGACCAGGCCATTCATAAATTTAACTTATTATCTACGCAATCCGATTACAGAAGAGTTTATCCGGGATGAAGGCGGTTCACCAGTTACGGTAAAGAGTGATTTCAAACCACAGCCTGACGCTTTTGGTAATATCCCGGAAGTGGTCAAGCAAGAAGTTCCGGAGGAAAAAGTTGTTTACGAGGGACCGATGGTTTATGGCCGGACAATCAAAGAAATTATTATTCCCAAAAATGCCATCAGCCCCGAAATTGAGGAATGGGACTGGATTTGCGATACCTATGAAGTGACATTTGACTGGTTGGCCCGCAGGGAAGGCGATATGCAGGATGGCAAATTCAAGAATGTGGGTGAGGTCAAAGAGAAAGTCATTGAAGGCGCGTCAAATCATAATACCGCGATGCGTAAGCCTATACTGATTTATGAATGGTATGGCAAGTATGATATAAACGAAGATGGCAAAGATGAGGAGTTGATTGTTTTTGTCTGCCCTAAACTGAAAATATTGCTGGGCTGGATGTTTAGTAATTTTCCCGCGCGTCCATTCTTTCACTACCAAATTATCCCTATGGAAGGACGGCCTTATGGTAAGGGTGTCCCTGAATTCCTGATAGGCCTGCGGGACCTGATAGACGCTACATTCAATCAGATGGTAGACAGGGGTTCAATCACCAACAATCCCCCAATCCTCGTTCCGCCAGACCACGAAGAAGAGCTTAATCCCTTCGGCCCGGGTGTGAAGTGGAAAACCGAAAACCCCGCCGGATACAGAGTCTTGGAACTTCCCAAATCCGAACAAATGGAATTTTCCAAATTAGAATTTATGCTTGGGATGGTCCAGAAGTTATTCGGAGTAATGGATTACGCCGTAGCGGATACAGGAGGATTGGCGGGAAACAGGACGGCAAGCGGGATTTGTTCGGTAATCGGCGAAGGTAACATTAAGTTTGACGATATGATACGGGCATTGCAGGATGTCAACGAGGATTTATATGATTTTATTGTTAATCTTAATTCGGACAACCTTGAGGATAATTTCCTTTATCAGCTTACCGAACAGCAAGGCAATCCTTTCAAGTCTATAAATAAATCCGCCTGGGGCGGAAACTATGATTTTGAGTCGGTAGGTAATTCCATAAATATTAACAGAGGGATAGAGCAGGCGAACGCGGAAACATCGTATAATACGATGGTTAATTCGTATGGGAAAAATCCCGCTGTCAGTGAGCAAACAATGATTGATGTTACTAAAAATTATTTTATGTCAAAAGATATTCGTAATGTCCGATTAAAGACGGAAGAGCAGATACAACAGGAAAAAGCGCAGGCACAACAGGTGCAGGCGGCTGTCTTGCAGGCGCAGGCGCAAGCGCAACAGGCAAAGGCGGGGGCAGGTGTTTAAAAATCTTTTTGAAAAAAGAAAAGCAAGACAGGAGGCAATAGCAGCTGCCAGGCAGAATTTTGCCTCCTGGCTGGATATTTCCAAAAGCGAAGGCTGGAAGTCGTATTGTGAAAGATTAGACCGAAAGATAGAAAATATCAAACATAAGATAGAATACGATTTGAGTTTGACCGGCGAAGACTTGAAACGGTTACAGCTTGCCCTTCAAGTTTATCTTGAAGTCAAACGGATACCGAAAGAATTACAGGATAATGCCACGGGAGGAAAATGATGGCTATGCACGGAAAACATAAGATGCGTGATATGGGAGAAATAAGGAATACCGATGGGCCGGTGGGAGCAAGCCCTGAAAGCAATAAAAAAGAAAAGCACTATCCATCCATTAGCATATCTTCCAAACAGCTTCCCGAATTAAAAGGCAAGAAGTATGGCGATGGCATAGAATTGCACATCGTAGGCGAGGTCGGCGGGATAAGGGAAGATTACAATGACAAAGAAGAAGTTGTATATGAAATAAAAATCAAAGAGGCGGCTTGTGGCGGCAATATCTTTAAGGACGAATACGATAAGATGTCCGAAGAGGAAAAAGACAAAGAAGACGAGAAGGAAGTAATGGAAGAATGAACGAAAAGATAAAAAAACTTTTCAGGTTCATCAAGGAATTGATGGATAGCAAAAAGTCAGTTCAGGTAAGATTAAATTTTCACGAAGGAGATTTATCAGAGAAGGTTGAAGTGAAGGAAAGTGTAAAATTAGAATGAAGAAATTTACGACTAAAGATATTGATAAATTAAAAAAAGTACTTAAAAAAGCAGGAGCAAAACCAATAAAGTTTCATAAGATTAGGGCAAAAAAGGGCCTTAATATCGTAATATAATTTAATTCGCACCACCAGTTTACTGATGGCGTAGTTGATAGGGCAGAACCTATTGACTACGCTTTTTTTATTTTACTGCAACTTACCTTGCATATTAAAAACTGCCATAACTTTGGTAAGGAAAATGGCAAAAAAAGGAGTAAAAATGCCAGAACCAATTGTAACCTCGCCTAATCCCGCAGATGCGGCAGGCGCAGCCAATTTGGACGCAGATGGAAACCCAATCGCACCTGCCCAACCGCAGACTGATTGGGAGAATGAAGCTAATCCGTATAGAAAACGCTATTCGGACAGCCAGAGCCAAGTGCAGCCGTTAGTAAGGATTTTGCAACAATTTGCCGAGTATGACCACAATGACAAGGCCTGGAAACCAAAAACCCAAGCCGCGCCAGCCCAAGCCAACAGCAATGAGGACTTTGAGAAGGTATTGGAGGGTTATGATCCGGAGTTTAAGAAGGCATTGGCAGGTTA
>Ga0209417_1005962_pt1 | contig 12935 bp, 8 predicted proteins | sample RifGroF2_FD_184002 | JGI IMG/M metagenome (GOLD analysis project Ga0209417, IMG submission 184002) | Groundwater microbial communities from Rifle, Colorado, USA - Groundwater F2 (SPAdes) (version 2) | ecosystem: Environmental > Aquatic > Deep subsurface > Groundwater | place: Rifle, Colorado... | reverse complement strand
ACCGGAGAAAGAGCTTGCAGGTGAATTCGGTTTTATCAGCGGCGACTGGGGACGGCTCTACGGTTTTACAATTATAAGTTCTTTCTTTCTGCACGGCGGCGTTTTTCATCTCGTAAGCAACCTTTATTTCTTGGTGATTTTCGGGGACGATGTCGAGGACAGGCTCGGCAAAGTCAAATTCGTCCTGCTTCTCCTTTTTTCACATCTGGCAGGCCTGCTCCTTTTCAGCGTTCTTGACAGGCATGTCAATATCCCGACAATCGGGGCCAGCGGCGGCATCGCCGGAATTGTCGCTTACTACGCCATCTGCTTTCCTTATGCCCGCCTTGGCTTTTTCTTCTGGCATTTCGACAACTATCTTCACTGGGTGAAAATCCCGGCGGCAGGCGCGTTCGTTCTCTTTGCGATTTTGCAGATTATAGGCTCCTACTGCCAATTCAACGGTTATGCGGGCGTAAACTATCTGGCGCACATGGGCGGCCTGGCGGTGGGTTTCGCGGCAGCACTCGCTTCTCATTTCAGCCGGTACGCGGAAATAAAAAATCTCTAAACTTACGTTTTTACTATTGACAAAAGGAGTTTTTTGATTTATAATTTTACAGTATAAAACATATTCCTTTATATAAAACACGGGAATAAAAAGATGACGACAGCGGAAAAAATAAAAAAGCACTTTGGAAATAAACCTGTAGTATGGGCTGCGGCATGGGGAATATCCAAACTCAGAAAGCGCGGCGGGCGCTTCGCGGGCTCGATTGACGGTGACGCTTTATGGTATGACGAATGGTACAACAGGGTAATGTCCGAAGAAGGCGCGGACAAACTTGCGGAACTCGGCGTAAATCTGATTGTACTTCCTTTTTCAGTAGGCGGAAGCGCCGAAGTTGAAAAAGAGGAACGGGATGATTTTGAAAGGATGGCCGCTGTTTTCCATAAACGCGGAATTGTTTCCTTGCCCTACATTCAGTATCAGAACATCCTTCAGGAAGCGTGCAGCCTTCCCGGCGCGGAATGGGCCGTAAATTTTGATGGCATGAGGACTCAATACTGTTACTGGCGCCGTACCGTCTGTCAGTCGGGCAGACCGTTCATAGATTATTTCAATGGATTGACATCAGACGCGGCAAAGAGAGGCGCGGACGGTATCTGGATAGACAACAATTACCTTAAACCGTGCAAATGCGAATCATGCGTTTCAATGTTCAAAGACTATCTCAGAAAAAACAGGACAGACCTGCTTGACGGGCTTTTCCTGAAAAACTTCGACAATATCGAAATGCCTCCTCAGGGACTGATTGAATATCCCTTCGACCCGATAGTACAGGCGTATATTGATTTCAACTGCGAAAGGAATATGCTGATACACAGGGAACTGAAGGAACACCTTGAAAAAGTAAATCCTTACGGGCTTTTCGGCTCGAATCCCGGTGTTTACAGGACAAAAGCCGATGCAAAAGTTGGCACACCCTACTATGAAATGGCTGCCCTGAACGACCTGCTCTATCTGGAAAATAAATTTTTCCCCGGAAAAAAAGACGGGCATCTCAGCGGAAATTTCCGGGGTTTTATTTCTTCCGCCAACCGTGGAACTCTCGGCGTTCCGGGGGCATGGAAGAGAGAAGACTTCGATGATATGAAAAACGTCCATTCTTCCGGCCTGCCAGAGACAAAAGAGGAAATAGAACGCGTGCTTTTCGAGGCCGCGACATTCAACGGCTCACCCGGCATGCTCTGGGCCGTCCGCACAAGGCCTCTCTATACATGCGAATCCGAAAAAGACCTCACAAGCATGTACTTCGAGTGGCCTCAGGTTCACGGACACATGAAAAAAGCCGTTTCATTCCTCATGAATTCCGACATTTTCGGAACAAGAAAAAATATGGCGGACATAGCCGTGTTCCACCATCGCGAATCACTGGCGTTCAATCATGACAACTCTTATCCTTCGCTTCACTGCGTTGAGGATTTTCTACTTGAAAACGCCCTGCCCTACAACGTCGTTTTTTCAGAAAACATCGAAGAGATGAAAAAGTACAAACTTATCATTCTCCCCGAAGTTACCCTCCTCAGCGACAAGGAAGCCTTGATTATCAGAAAATATATCGCCGAAGGCGGAAAAGCCCTTGCCATCGGCTACCCAGGAACATGCAACGAAAAGTACAAACGCAGAAAAGACAGCCCTCTGAATGATGTTTTCAATATAACTGTATTCCGCCGTGAAAAAGATTTTGTTGAAAACAAATTCTCAAAAGGTGAAACACTCTATGTTCCTAACAACGGAAAGCTTCAGGAAAAAATACTGAACTGCTGGGGTTCGGCAAGCGCTGAAATAAAATACCCGCGCTGGACGGAGAAAAAAGCCGAACTGGCAAGGAGCTTTTTCAAACTGCTTGGAGATGACAGGCAGATTATCGTAGAGGGAAAGGAAACTCTCGGCGTATCGCTTTCACAAAAAGAAAACGGTAAAATTCTCATTCAACTGCTCTCATATGATGACAATCCGGAAAAACAGAAACTCAGAATTTCGGTAAACAAAAACATATCCGCCGAGAAATCCGCTGAATGGCTTACGCCGAATACGGAAAAGAGTTCTTTAAAAGCGTCTGTGGAAAATAATTACAGCGTTTACGAAGCTGATGATTTTATAAATTATGGAATTTTAACAATAGGGTGAAAAATCATGAATGAAGACAGAAAACAATTGACGGCGGAAATTAAAAATTACGCGAAATCACTCGGTGCGGACCTTGTGGGCATAGCTCCCATGAGCCGCTTTGAGGGCGCGCCCAAACAGATGGACCCGCGCTATATAATGCCGGAGGCAAAATCATGCATAGCGATGGCCTTCCGCGTCCTGAGAGGCTCTCTGAGGGGCATTGAGGAAGGGACATTTTTCAGCAATTATTCGGCGATGGGTTACGGCGGGATAACATATATATTCATGCCGATAGCGGTTGTCAATCTGAGCCGTTACATAGAGGACATGGGCTATGAATCATTTCCGATGGGACACCAGAGCGACTGGCGCGCCATAGACAATGAAGGCAAGTTCAGGGAAGGCTTCAGCAAACCAGTAAGCCCGGACAAACCCGCCCCTGACATCATGGTGCACCTGCGCCTTGCCGGATACCTCTGCGGACTCGGCGAAATAGGCTGGAGCAAAATGCTCATCACTCCCGAATTCGGCCCCGCGGTCCGCGTCGGACTTGTCTTCACCGAACTCGAACTCGAACCCGACCCCATATATAACGGCCCCAAACTCTGTAACAAATGCATGGCCTGCGTAAGGGCGTGTCCCGGAAACGCGATAAGCAAAGAGAAATCCGTTAAAGTCACCGTTGGCGGTAACGAACTCGAATGGGGCGAAATAGATTGCGAAGCCTGCGACGAAGCATTCCGCGGCGCCCAAAAAATTCAGGAGGGAGACGAACGCAAAGGTTATTATGTACAGGGCAAAGAAAATTACCGCCCGAACCATATAACTCCGTTTTATCAGTCGCCTCCCAAAGTTTATACCTCCGGCAAAGCTATATGCGGCGCGGGCGGCTGCACAAGGGCCTGCATCACCAGCCTTGAAGCAAGGAATGTCCTTACAAGAAAAATGAAAAAACCTTTCCGCCGTTACAAACCCTGGTCAATGGACTGGAGCAACTACGAACAAGAAACAGCAGGCATGAAAAGCAACACAGTAGGCATACAGTCAAAACTGGATACCGATTAAACCAGTGAATGCGGAATGCAGAATTAAAAATGCGAAATGGAAGAATTTTAGATTAGTTGCTAAAAACGCTTGGAAGATTATATTTCATTAACAATGGGAAAGATAAAATGTAACTAACTAACAAAAAATTATCGTAGCTTCGGCAAGCGTCCTGCTTTGAATCCGCCAGATTTGAATTACGTAAGAAGCATTTTTGAGAGGTTACGCCACAACACATGTGGCGTACCCTTCTTTGCATTCTTACGGGGTTCCTGGCGGAATACCTAAAGCAGGTGCAATTAGGGTGCGCCTTTTTTTATTGGCTCTGCTCTGCGGAAGTTGCGGAAAGGAGCAAAGAAAATGGCGCAGGAAAAAAGGAAAAACTGTCAGGGCGGAAACAAAAAGAAAACCATTTATCCGCTAAGGGAAACACACGTTTACAATGGAGACGATATTCCGGGCATGAAAGTTCTGGAGTTGAAGCTGGAAGCCCTGCTTGAACGTATGTGTATTTTTGAATGTTCACTCCTGAAGATGCATAATACAATCTACAGCGATGAGTATTTACGGTCTTCAAAACACAATAAGAAAATAAACCTCATATCCTGTCCACTTTTCCGTAATTCAAAAAAAATATAAAGACTTTTAAGAGGTTTTTCACCACGGAGAACCACGGAGGATTGAAAGGGATATTTCCTGAAATTTATTCTTTGCGTTCTCGGTGGTTTAAAAAATCTTTTCCTCGAAACATTTTTATTTTATCTCAAGGGTGGCGCTTTGACCGAGAGTTTTTCTCAAACCGTCATTCTGTTTGAGGAAGTCAAGGGCTTTTTTGTCGCCTTTCAGGTAAGCGTCCCAGAAAGCGGTGGAAGCTGTCAGTATCAGTTCGTGATAAAGAGGGTCGTTCTTGCCGGGAGCACCGCGCCTTCTTCCTGAAAAAACCATGTGGTCGCCATCCTTGAAAGTAATAAGATATTGCTCAGGGCATTTTATATGGTCATAGGGTATGCGGCGTTCCTCTGGTGAAGTCTGGCCTATCGGAGAATTGTCCTTTGTCCCGGTCATGTGAAGGCAGGGTATTTTTATATCGGCATATACCTTGTCAAGATTGGCTTTTGCTGAAGATGCCGGGGCACTCATGGGAATTACGGCTTTGACCCTCTCATCTTTGAGAGAGAGAAAATTGCCTCTGCCGGGGCCTTGTCCCGCGACGGCAAGAACGGTGTATGCTCCGTAAGAGTGTCCTCCGGCCCCGATTTTGTCAAGATCCAGACGGTTTTTGAGAGGGGTTTCAGAACTGTTCATTTTCACGAGCATGTCTATGGCAAAGCTTATATCTTTCGGCCTGTTCAGGCTGTTGCGTATGTCGGAAACGGATTTCTGGAGGGCTTTTTCAGGAGCATCGGATTTGAAAATGCCGCTGTCGCTGCCTTTGTGCTGAACATGGACGCAGACGTATCCGTGAGAAGCCCAATGCTTACCCAGATAGGCGTAACCATCTCTTGAACCGCCAAGGCCGTGTGAAAAAACTATAACCGGGCATTTGCCGGGATTGTCGGAAGGAAAATATATTTTTGCGGGAACTTCGCGGTCCCGTTTTTCGTCTTTCCACTCGCAGTTCAGCTCTCCGATTTTGAAAGTGCCTTCACTGCCGAAATCGTTTTTGCCCGCATATAAACCAATGCAGGTAAAAAGTAATCCCAATACCAGGATTTTATTTTTTCTGAAGATATTCATCTACTGATTCAGCCAGTTTTCTACCTGCGGCAATCGCCCTGACCACCAGAGAAGGACCGGAGACTATGTCCCCCGTCGCGAAAACCCCCTGCCGGCTGCTCATTGATTTTTCATCTACTTTGACATTGCCCCTGCCGTCAAATTCCACATTGAACTGAGAAAGCAGGCCTTCTTTTTCGGGGCCTGTAAAACCCATCGCCAGAAGAACGAGTTCAGCTTTAAGCGTGAATTCCGAACCGGGTATTTCTTTCATTTTTACAGGTCTGCCGTTTTTGTCTGTTTCCCATTCCACTTTTACGGCGTTGATTTTGGAAACTTTTCCGTCTTTGCCTTCAAAGCTTTTCGTGAGAATATTCCACATCCTCTCACAGCCTTCCTTGTGGCTGCTGGATGTTTTAAGCATATACGGGAAAAGCGGCCACGGTGTTGATTCATGTCTGCCCTCGGGAGGTTTGGGCATGATTTCTATCTGCGTTATGGAAAGGGCATCCTGACGCCTTGAAGTACCAACGCAGTCCGAACCGGTGTCCCCGCCGCCTATCACTACAACATTTTTTCCGGCAGCTGTCAGTTCTTTTCCATTCAGGGGTTCTCCTGAAACGCGGCAATTCTGTTGCCAGAGGAAATCCATCGCGAAATGAATGCCGTCAAGTTCGCGTCCCGGCGCCTTTATGTCCCTCGGCTCTTTGGAGCCTCCGGTCAGGCATATAACGTCAAATCTTTTCATGAGAAACTTCGCCGATATGTCGATACCCGCATTGACGCTGGTTTCAAAAGTTATGCCTTCTTCGGCCATGAGATTTATCCTTCTCTGGACAATGCCCTTATCGAGTTTGAAGTCGGGTATCCCGTAACGGAGCAGCCCGCCCGCATAGATATCCTTTTCAAAAACAGTGACGGAATGCCCGCATTTATTCAGTATGTCGGCGGTCGCGAGCCCGGCGGGGCCGGAACCTATTACAGCCACTTTGAAGCCTGTTTTTTTCGCGGGCGGCCTGGGCCTGAAATAACCCTCCTGAAAACCTTTCTCAATTATAGCCGTTTCAATCTGGCGGATTGCCACGGGATCGCCATTGATGCCGACGGTGCAGGCGCTTTCGCATGGAGCGGGACAGACTCTGCCCGTGAATTCGGGGAAATTATTTGTCGAACATAATATATCGAGGGCTTCTTTCCAATGTCCGCTGTAAACGAGGTCGTTCCATTCCGGGGCAAGGTTGTTCAGAGGACAACCCGCGCCGTGACAGAACGGAATACCACAGTCCATGCATCTTGAAGCCTGTTCTTTTATTTCGCTTTCGGAGAGGCGTTTTTCGACTTCCGCATAATCTTTGACACGCTGTTCAACAGGCCTGTATCCTGCCTCTTTGCGCTGTACTTCCATGAAACCTTTAGGATTGCCCATATCATATCACCATAAATTATAAAGTTTTTAACAAATACCAAATTTAAGCAAATGCAGAATGAGAAAATGCGGAATGCAGAATGGTGGAAAGGGAAGCTTCCCTTTAAATCCCTCTGTCATAAAACTAATTTCTATTCTCCACACTTTCCAGCCCTTCATTCTTCATTCAATTAGAGTTAATCGTTCTGGACTTCACGCTTGATTACCGCGTCTTCCTTCATCATTCTGCCGAGGGCTTTGCGGTATTCAATCGGGAATACTTTAGCGAATTTCGGGATTTCATCGCACCAGTTGCCCAGAATATATTTCGCTTTTGAACTGCCCGTATAAAGGACGTGCTTTTCGAGGATAGAACGAAGTTCCTTCACGTCTTCATCAGATATTACCGGATCAAGGTCTATCATGTCCAGATTGCAGCGGTCGTTGAAGAACTGGTCTTCATCATATATGTAAGCTATGCCGCCGCTCATGCCCGCGCCGAAATTCACTCCCGTCGGGCCGAGAACCACAACCCTGCCGCCTGTCATGTATTCGCAGCCGTGATCGCCAAGGCCTTCAACAACGACTGTCGCGCCGCTGTTGCGGATCGCAAAACGTTCTCCGGCACGCCCGTTTATATAAACCTCACCGCTGGTGGCGCCGTAAAGCAGGACATTTCCCACGATGATATTTTCGGAGGCGTTGTAAGAGGCGTTCTCCGGGGGCTTGACTATTATTTTTCCTCCGGATATGCCTTTACCCAGATAGTCGTTGGCTTCTCCGACAAGGGTAAAAGTTACACCATGCGCCAGGAACGCGCCGAAACTCTGCCCAGCGCATCCTTTGAATGTTACGTTTATGGTATCTTCGGGAAGTCCGGCGTTTCCGTGTTTTTTGGCTATTATTCCGGAAAGCATTGTGCCTGCCGTCCTGTCAACATTGCAGATGGGAAGCTCAAGGCTTACAGGCTTTTTGTTTTCAATGGCATTTTTTACTTTGTCCATAAGTCTCACGTCAAAGAAATTCTCAATGCCGTGATCCTGTTTTGAAGTACACTTCACAGGGAGACTGGCATCCGAAGGTCTCATGAAAACCTTTGAAAAGTCGAGGTTTCGGGTTTTCCAGAACTCTATTGCTTTATTCACTTCGAGGAGGTCGCTCCTGCCGATGATATCGTCAAACTTTCTGAAACCGAGTTTTGCCAGGTACTCGCGTATTTCCTGAGCTATCATCCTGAAAAAGTTCACCAGATATTCCGGCTTGCCTGAAAAAAGTTTTCTGAGTTCAGGGTCCTGTGTCGCCACGCCTACGGGACAGGTGTTTGAATGGCATTTTCTCATCATGACGCAACCGCATACCACGAGAGCGGCAGTACCGAAACCGAATTCCTCAGCTCCGAGCAGACCGCCTATGACTATGTCGCGCCCGGTTTTCATCTGTCCGTCAGTCTGCACCTTTATCCTATCGCGCAAATGGTTCAGGACGAGCGTCTGCTGTGTTTCCGCCAGACCGAGTTCCCATGGAAGCCCGGCATGTTTTATGGAAGTGAGCGGAGAAGCCCCTGTGCCCCCGTCATGTCCGCTGACCAGCACCATATCGGCATGTCCCTTGGCAACGCCCGCGGCGACTGTTCCCACGCCTACTTCCGAAACGAGCTTTACTGAAATCCTCGCTTCGGGGTTAGCGTTTTTCAAATCATATATGAGCCTCGTAAATTCAAAGGAACTTTAGATATCATGGTGAGGCGGAGGCGATATGAGAGTAACCCCGGGTGTGGCGTTTCTGACTTTGGCGATACTCGGGTCAACCTTGTGTCCCGGAAGTTGTCCGCCCTCGCCGGGTTTTGCGCCCTGCGCTATTTTTATCTGAAGTTCCTTTGAATTTACGAGATACTCGATGGTTACGCCGAAACGCGCGCTGGCCACCTGTTTTATGGAACTGCAAAGGCTGTCACCATTGGGAAGGGTTTTGAAACGCGCGGGATCTTCTCCGCCTTCTCCGCTGTTGCTCATGGCGCCTATGCGGTTCATGGCTGTGGCGATTGTCTCGTGGGCCTCCTTGCTGATGGAACCGAAAGACATCGCGCCCGTTACAAAGCGCTTCATTATGTTTTCCACCGGTTCGACTTCATCCAGCGGAATGGGGTTTTCCTTGAACTTGAAAAGACCTCTCAGGGTGCAGAGATGCTCTTCCTGATTGTTGATATACGAAGCGTACTCCTTGTATATGCCGTAATCGTTTTTGCGTGTCGCCTGCTGGAGTTTGGTGATAGTTTCCGGCGTCCAGAGGTGTTTTTCCTCACCGTGCCTGTAATGATACTGGCCTCCGGAAGAAAGAGTTTCCAAAGTGCCCTGTTTCGGGTGGAACGCCTTCAGATATCTTGAATTTGCTTCTTTAGCTATAACATCAAGCCCTATGCCGTTTATTCTCGAAACGGTTCCGGCAAAATACTTTTCTATCAGTTCATTTTTGAGCCCGACCGCCTCGAAAATCTGAGCGCCTCTATAACTGCGGAGTGTCGATATGCCCATCTTCGACATAATTTTAAGCAGGCCCTTGTCAACGGATTTAATGTAGTTCTGAATGGCTTTGACAAGGTCAATGTCTCTGGGGTAAAGCCTGTCGCTTATCATGTCCGCGATTGTTTCAAATACGAGATAAGGATTTACGGCAGTGGCACCGTATCCGAGAAGAAGCGCGAAGTGCATGACTTCTCTGGCTTCTCCCGTCTCGACTACAAGCCCTGTGCCTGTCCTCACACCGCAGTTCACCAAATGATGATGCACTGTCGAAACCGCCAGCAATGCCGGAATAGGCACATAGCCTTCCTCAAGATTTTTATCGCTCAATATGATGACACTTTTGTCCTGAGCGACGGCTTTTTCCGCGTCTTTTATAAGTTCCTGAAGGGCCTTTTCCAACTCTTCCTCTCCGCCGCCGGCAGGAAATTTCATGGGCAGGGTTACGGACTGGAATGAATGCACCTGTGACTTGCGTATCCTCTCTATATCCCCGTCGGTAAGGATGGGTGATTTCAGTTTGACAAGCTGCGCGTGCTGTGGCGTTACCTGAAGTATATTCAGCCTGTTGCCGATGAAAACAGTAAGGCTCATCACGAGTTCTTCCCTTATCGGGTCTATGGGAGGATTTGTAACCTGCGCGAAAAGCTGTTTGAAGTACGCGTAAAGGAGCTGGGGCTTTTCCGAAAGCACTGCGAGGGCCGCATCATTGCCCATGGAGCCGGTGGGCTCCTTGGCATGCGCCACCATCGGGTGTATTATCATATTCAGTTCTTCACGGGTATAGCCGAAAAGATTCTGATGCCTGAAAAGCGTCTTCCTGTCCATCTCTGTCTTTACAGCCGAGTCGATAAGGCCGCTGAGCTCTATTTTATTCTCATCAACCCAGCGTCTGTATGGAAGGAAGCGCGCGACGCGCATTTTGATTTCCCTGTTGAAGAGGACTCTTTTCTGTTCAAGGTCAACATAGAGTATCTGTCCCGCCGCGAGCCTGCCTTTCTTCTCCACGTTTTCTGGGGGAATGTCAAGCACTCCGGCCTCGGAGGCAAGCACCATGAAGCCGTCTTTGGTAATGGTATATCTTGCCGGGCGCAATCCGTTTCTTTTTTGAGACGCCCCCACTGCCCTGCCGTCCGAAAAAACAACCGCCGCCGGGCCGTCCCAGGGCTCCATCAGCCCCGCGTGATATTCGAAAAATCCTTTAAGGTCCAGCCCCAGACGGTATTTTTCGCCCCAGGCCTCCGGTATCAGCATCATCGCCGTATGCGCCAGCGAACGGTCGTTCGCCACGAAAAATTCAAAAGCATTATCAAGACACGCCGAATCGCTCAAGCCCTTTTGAATTACGGGGAGAAGCTTTTTGATATCGCTCCCGAAACAATCAGACGCAAAAGACCTTTCGCGGGCCCTCATGGCGTTTATATTTCCTTGAAGGGTGTTTATTTCACCGTTATGTGCCAGATACCTGAAGGGATGCGCCAGACGCCATGTCGGAAATGTGTTCGTGCTGTAACGCTGATGGACTACCGCAAGCGCGCTTTTCATGCTCTTGTCTTTAAGGTCCGGGTAAAACATCGGTATCTGAGGGGCCAGCAAGAGGCCTTTGTAAACAATTGTGCGCGCGGACATGGAAACCACATAAAAGGCCTCGCCTATTTCGGGGCGCTTTTCGAGTTCCTTTTCAATAAGCCTCCTCAGAACATACAACTTGCGTTCAAAGGCATCCCCGTCAAGGGCTTGTCCGCCCTTGCCTATGAAGACCTGCTTTATCAAAGGACAGGATTTAGCGGCCATTTCGCCGAGGCAATCAGGCTTGGCGGGAACATCGTGCCAGGCTATCAGCGAGAGATTTTCATCCTTGATTTTTTCTTCTATGACCTTAACGCACTTTTCGGCAAATTTCTTTTCAACAGGCATGAAAATCATTCCAACGGCGTATTCGCCGGAAGGGGGAAGAGTAAAGCCGGAAGATTCGCTGACTTTTCTGAAAAATTCATCCGGTATCTGGAAGAGAAGTCCCGCGCCATCGCCTGTTTTATTATCGCCGCCGAGCGCTCCGCGATGGGAAAGCCTTACCAGGACTTCAATGCCCTGCTCGATAATCGTATGGGATTTTTCCCCGTTTATATTTACTACGAAGCCGACGCCGCAGGCGTCATGCTCATTGGCGAAGTCGTACAAACCTTCTTTACCGGGGTGAAAACGTCGCACATTATCCATCTCTGATTTCATATTCCTACCTGTAATTTTTACACACGAATCGATTGATTAAACAAACCGCCTTCTGTCCCCTTAGCAGCAGGAAACCGTTAATATAATTAAGAAAACCATAAATAAAAAATAAAATCTGAAAATTTCCTCTTAATTTTCAAAACATCGAAAGGGAGGAGTTCCAATTATAAAAGCCGTTTCATTACTCTATTTCAGTTCATCATTGAAAAAAGCCTCGTCTGCCAAACCTTTTTCTTTCAGGATATTTCTCACCTTGTAAACTTCATATTCACAATCGCGAATCCTGTTTTTGTAGAGCCCGAACTCCCCGGCTGTTATTTTCAGTTCGCGCAGAATGCGGGAGTATGAATTTATCTGTCTCAAAAGAAAACCCATCCTGTCTTTTTTGCTTTTTGAAACTTTTCCCTTATAAGATGCGTCCCGGCAATAAAACAATTTTCGACCACTCTTCTTCACCTTACATTCTCCTGTTTTTCTGTTAATATTCCCGGAGAACGTCTCTATGCTAAAAAAAAGGCGTGCCCCGATCGCACTCAGATAGTGGTAGTAGCATACCAAGCAAAGAATACGATGAAGCACGCCACACCTGTGGCGTACCATTTAACATTGTTTCTTTGCTCGAAAACGCTACTTTTCTATCTGAAACATTTGCCAACGGCAACAAAATCAAGTTTTAAAAACTGTTTTTAATCTATAGAAAGATTCCTTTTCCTTATTTTGATAAACTATAACCTGTCAAAGCCTTACCCGCAAGCGGCGCGTTTTGTTATGGAAATCCCCACCGGCTCGACTTTTGACACCTTTGCGGGAATATGGGCCAACCTTTTCGCGCAGAACCGCGTCTTTGTCATAAGCAAAAAATCTACTTTATCATTGCACGTAATTTCAACATGATTTCCCGCTGTTCGCCCGTCTGCGCTAAGTTGTATTGTTCATTAGGGTCATTGACAAGGTCGTAATATTCCTCTTTCCCGGAATTAAAAAACTTTATATACTTATGAGTGGCAGTACGGACACACTTGGAATATTCTTTTCTGTCATTACTGACATATTCAGAAAAAATCGCTTCCGGGCTTTCATCCCGTCCTTCTATTTCCGGACGGAGGGAACGGGCTGAGATATTCTCCGGCACCGTAACTCCGGCATAATCAAGAATTGTCGGGGCTATGTTCATGACTTCAGTTATGCCACCCGAAACCCTTGCCCTGTGCGGGCATTGGACGGGAGGGCATATCCACATGGGTACCCGCAATACGGAATCATAGAAAACACCCTTTCCCATACATCCGCGTTCCCCGAGCATTTCCCCGTGATCGCTCGTATAAATTATCATCGTGTTGTCCAAAGTCCCAAGACGTTTGAG
>Ga0209417_1005961_pt1 | contig 12936 bp, 34 predicted proteins | sample RifGroF2_FD_184002 | JGI IMG/M metagenome (GOLD analysis project Ga0209417, IMG submission 184002) | Groundwater microbial communities from Rifle, Colorado, USA - Groundwater F2 (SPAdes) (version 2) | ecosystem: Environmental > Aquatic > Deep subsurface > Groundwater | place: Rifle, Colorado... | reverse complement strand
GGTTACTGAAAAAATTACCTGTTGACAACTCTGTCAACACTTGTTATAATCAAGGTAACAAATCAAATGACAAAAGTCAATGAAATTATTTTCTAAAAAAGGAGGAACATGACAGTAACAATCCAGGTAAGACTCGGAGAGAAGCAGAAGAAACGACTTGAAGCAATGGCGTTATCAACTGGAACCAGCCAGACGAAATTACTTAATGCGTTGGTTGACCTTGCGGCAGATGTGAATGGGATTGAGATTACCGAGCAGATCAACTTTAAGATTGACCAGGAGTTTGAACGCAGGGTAAAGCAATTCCCAACATTGAAAGAGGTTTCCAATGGCTGAACTGATACTCATTGCAATATTGTTTCTTGCGTATCCAGTAGTGGAGATCACAGATAAGTATTGGAGACGTAAGTATTTCATAAAAAAATAATCGCTGGTGGAATCAGCGATTATCAGGAGCCGAACGAATGAAAGTTCGTTCACCTGAATTATAGCACAAAGGAGCGACAGAATGAAAGAACAGGCTTGCGTAGAAAAATCAAAAACTAAACAATGTCCAAAGTGTAATGGTACTGGATTTTTTTGTCTTTATATTTTAGACGAACAACCAGTTTCAAACACTGGTTACAAATGCTGGAAATGTAACGGTACTGGAATTGTTGAAAAAAAAGAACGCCAGGTACGTTGTCCGAGATGTGGAATATTATGGCCAAAATCTCAAATCAATAATCATAGATATTCAAAAGTTTCCAAAGATGAAAACGGCAAACTTATTGATACAGTTGTTGAATGTAAGGAGGTTTGAGATGAAAGAACAGGCTTACTACGACACTCTTGACTACGTGACAGACAATAAAAATAAATGGGATGTAATCCGCAGACTTGAAGAACGCAGGGCGAAATTAGACGACAGTTGAATCAATCTGCTCGATCTTTCCTAAAATGGCATTGAGATTAACATGCACGAATTTTATGTCATTTTAGGAAAGATCGAGCAGATTGATTCAGACCTTGCAGTATTGCAGATGCCAGAGATTGACCCATTCTTACCGGAAGATACACAACCAGAGATGGAGCAAGAGTACAACACGGCTTATGAATGGTTTCAGATGACCGAAGATTTACGCAGAGGTGGGTGATGACGAACAACGAGCAGATAGATCAATTCATATTGGTACTGTTTCTTATCGCGACCCTGTTGACAATCGCAGTCGTAGTGAAATATGAAGTTGAAAAATTAATCAATAAGGAGAAATGAAATGGAAATCGAAACGAAAGAATTAGCAGTATTTGAAAAGACCAAAGCAATCATGCGTAGTGAGGAAGTGATTGCAAGATATACGGAAGCGTTAGGAAATGACAGGCAGGCAAAAAAATTTATTGGGAGCGTGTTACTTGTTTGCAGTCAGTCGGATAAACTGATGGAGTGTACTCCAAAGTCTATTATTGTTTCAGGGATGCGAGCAGCCAACTTGCGATTATCTGTTGATCCAGCATTAGGACATGGATAACCCCTTGTAACCAGTAATAAAGGCGTTCCAACAGCAACCTTTATTACTGGTTACAAGGGGTACAAACAATTGGCATATCGTACTGGTCAATATAAATTTATAAATGAAAAAATCGTTTATGAAGGGCAATCAATTGAAGAAGATGATTTTTCAGGTATTCAAAAAGTTGTTGGACTTCCGAAATATTATAAAGATGGGTACAAGCCTATTGGCTATTGGATGGGGTTTGAATTGAAAACCGGGTTCAGACAAACTTTTTATATGACTAAAGAAGAAGTCCAGGCACACGCAGAAAGATACGCGTCAACTTACAATCGTTTTAAAAAAGAATGGTATCCAGATAGCAAATGGGTTACTGACTTTGATGCAATGGCAATCAAAACAGTTATTCGATTAGGTCTCTCGCGTTATGGATTCTTTGACGATTCCGACTTGTTAGAACTTGCGGCGACAGATGAAGTAATAGAAGATGATGAGTTATTTACAGATGACTACATCGAGGGCGAATTGCTTGAAAGCGCATTGGAGCAGGAAGCAGAACGCAAAGAGGAATTAGTTGGTGGAAAATCAACCGAAGAACTCTCCGCAATGTTGGGCTTTGAAGATGATCCTGATACACGAGCAAAAAAGAAACTCACGCCAGAAGAAAAGAAACAACAGGAAGCGTTAGATTGGGCGAGTGCTTTCAAATCCAAACAGGTTAACAAGACTTACGGCAAGATGAATTATGAAGAATTGCAGGCAGAACTAATGACATTGACCGGGTACAACCCAAAGACAGACGATGAAAGAACGCAGGTCAATGATCGTATTCAGGCAGTAAAAATCTTAATCAAGTATTTGGAATAAGGAGAGATGAAATGAACGCATCAGAATTAGCAGCAAAAATGTTAGAGTGGGAAGTCAAGAAAAACGAGCTTGATACACTGGAAACAGAAATCAAGCAAGCAGTATTAGAGCTACAATCAACTCAAAAAGCTGGAAGCGTTGTGGCAAGCTATTCTAGCGGACGGCGCGAATTTGATTATGAAACACCTGGTAAAACTGCTCCGCTTGAAATTGTGGAAGCCAACACAACAAAAAATGAGTATGTTGACTGGGAAGCCGCTAAACCTTTGATAGATCCTGATATTGTCACAGAGTTTACACGGATTGAAGAAAAAGTAAACTGGTCGGCTGTTTGCAAGGATGCAAAAATTAAACCTCTTGTCATCAAAGATGGAACACCATCTGTAACCGTAAATATAAAATAGGAGTGACCATGCAATTCAGATGCACCCACGCCCGAATCTTATTTACCCCTGATTATCAGGAGCATTGTGTAGCACTGGACGGCGAGCCACAATGTAACGGATGCAAGCTGGTAGAATTACGTCCAGCAATCCATACCAGCGCGAAGCAGATGATTGAAGACGAACGACACGCGACAACAGCGTATGATTTTACATCTGGAGGAATGGTGAAAACATGGTAAACCTTTGGCACAAAATCAGACAGACCTCCAGCTTTCCACAATTGGAGCAGGAGCGCGATTACCTGGACGCGAGACTGGCAGACTTTGAACGGCTGGCAGAGGAATTTGTACAATTCAAGGCACCTGACCACATGTGCCGGCTGCGATTTATTCACCTGTTGAATGGTGGAAAGCTGGAGGAGTGATGAACGTAATCAAGATTGTAGCGAATGAATTGCCTGAATGTTGTGAGAAATGTGATTTTTATAAACCACCGTATTATAGACTATCGGATTGCAGTTATTGTAGATCAAAGACAGAATATATTTTAGATAAAGACTTATTATCTAGACCTGAATGGTGTCCTCTTGTTGTTGAGGAAGTGTGCGAGTATGTTGGTGAATATGGCGGATGGAATGAACACGGAGACACAATATTCTTTTCAAGAAAAACTGGATGTAGTGACGAACACTATCAAAAGATAGTTGTGCCAGATTATAAATTCTGCCCGAACTGTGGCAAGCGTATCAAGTATGTGGAGGTGGAGTGATGGGAAAAATAATAGGTCTTCTAATTTTTATCATGGTAGTTATGTTCATAATGGGGTTTTATTTTGGATATGATTTTAGAAAAGAAAGCGAGAAGTATAACAATGAGTGAAGAATTAAAACTTAAACCGTGTCATGTATGTAAATCTGAACCCGTAGTATTCAAAAATTATCCTAAGACACTAGTACATTGTAAAAAACCAACCTGTTACTTATCTAAAGTTGTAATGACACTTGAACAATGGCAATCTCGCCCTATCGAAGACGCCCTCACCGCTACCATAGCACAGAAGGATGCGGAGATTGAGAGGTTGAGGGAAGGTCTAATAAGCATACGTAATTTGAGAAAAGACTCAAAGGGTAACACGTATGTTTGGTTTGTAAATGTAATGGAAAATATAGCCCAACAAGCCCTAGAAGAGGTGAAGTGATGAAGCCTGAATTTACACCTGAATGGATTGAAACATTGAAGGAACGATATTCAGATGTCGAAGGAAATACGAAGGTAATAAGCCGTTTATTTGAAGCCCTTGACGAAATATCCCGTCTCCAATCACGTGTGCAGGAACTGGAAGATGAATTGATGTTCTATCAAATGGAATGTCCTGACCTTGTTGGAAGATACCAACCACCAAAGGACGGTGAATGATGACTGAATTTACACCTGAACGAATTGATGAAGCAAGGCAAATAATAAAATCTGATTGGCTACAGAAAAACTCATCAAAAATATCTGATATTGCTACTAAAGCCATTGACGAAATTCAGAAGCTCCAATCACGCATCGCAGAACTGGAAGATGAATTGATGTTCTATCAAATGGAATGTCCTGATCTTGTTGGAAGATACCAACCACCAAAGGACGGGGAATGATGTTAAATGATTTATCTCAAATACAAAAATGGATCATGCAAAATAAACAACTCTCAGATATGTCAGACAATGAATTGGAAATATTAGGACTTACGCGAAAAATTCAAACCATAAATTATGGAAATTTAGGGAAAAGAATTTCCGTTTATTATGAGGACGCAAACGGAAACGAATATCAAAGTTTCAGTAAATGGATAGATGAAAAAAATTTGGAGGGATGATGGAACCGAAACCGTATTGGACAGCGAATGATGGTGAATTGAAAAACTCAATTCTAAACGTATTAAATAACTGCTATGGCATAGATAATGCCATAAGCCAGAATGAACTCGCAAACAGGCTTAAATCATTGCTACAAGGTAAGAAAAACATTACCACCAGACAAAACAGAAATGCTATCAATGAACTTCGTAACGATGGTCATTTGATTTGCAGCACAACAGGGATGGCCGACAATGCAGCCGGGTATTATCTTCCGGTAACATTGCAGGAGTACGAACGCTATCGAGCTTATCATGCAAGAATAATCAAGACGAACGCGCAGACATTACGCGCAATGGATAAGGCTGCTGAACTTGCGTTCCCGTATGATATGCAACCAGGATTGTTTGACGACTTGAAGGAATACGATAGCAACCCGTCATTTATTTTGCCCGATTATTTGACCGAAGGAAATAATTAAGTTGACTGTTGGTAAGAAAAGTTGTAGAATAGTAATGTCTAGAATGTGGTTAAATAAATGAGTGAATATCCGCCTACCGGCCACATTCTAGACAAATGGAAATCGGTAGGCGGTTTTCTTACAAGGAGCAGGCATGGAAAACGTAAACGATATTATTGAGAAGATAAAAGCAAAAGAGTTTGACACAACCAGGGAATTTGATATATCAAGGTGCGGCGATTGCGGAGTAAAAGAGGGACACTATCACCATAGCGGTTGTGACATGGAGCGTTGTTCTAATTGTGGGGGACAAAAAATATCTTGCCTTTGTAATGCAAAAACAAAAGTACCGTTTATTGAATACCCAAACATGTGTTCCAGATGCGGAAAAATTTGGCCTGAATTATTTAAGGTGGACGATGTTGAGTGGAATAAATATATCGAATTAGAACACAGGGGCGATGTAATATGTTTTGACTGCTTTCAGAAAATTAAGCGGCTTATTGATAAAGCAATCAAGTAAAACAAGGAGCAGGAATAAAAATGATTATACGAAAGGATATACGAAAACATTTTTTTAATAAACAAAATGGTAAATGTTTTTATTGTGGTCAAAACTTGGACGAGTATTTTCACTTAGATCATAAATTACCAAAAAGTAGGGGCGGAAAATTTATAAAAGAAAATCTTGTTGCGAGTTGTGATTTTTGTAATATGTCAAAAAGCAATAGCACACTAGAGGAATACAGAGAACGAGTAAAAAAAAGAGTAATAAACGGTTTTTCTTATGATACAGACAGTACAAAATGTCAACGATATTTATATTTATTAAATTCAGTATCAGAAGACGATCAAATAAAAATTATTAATGCCTATTTGAATCTAATAAACACCATTGAAAATATTGATGTTATTTTTTGTGGAGAAGATCATGAGTAATATTCAATGGTGGAGATCATGGCACGGCGCACCAATAGATCATAAGTGGGCGGTCATTGCAAAGAAGGCAAACGTTATCGTTGGAATTGTTTCAGCGGTTGCATGGGCTTTGATGGATTACGCCAGCCAGCATAAAGAACGTGGATCAATTGAAGGCTTTGATATTGAAACGTATTCTGTTTACTCCGGGTTTAATGAAATAGATGTGCAATCGGTTATCAATGCCATGATAAGCAAGGGAATGATTGTTGATAATATCTTTGTCAATTGGGAGAAACGCCAACCAGCACGAGAAGATAACAGTACCGAGCGTGTATCGCGATACAGAGCAAAGAAACGCAATGTAACACAATGTAACGCAGATGACAGCAATGACACGCCCCAGATTAAGAGAGAGATTAAGATTAAAGATACAGATACAGATACAGATAAAGAGAATGAGCATACAGACGCGCAGGCAGACCCGTTCGATGTTACTCAATTCTTTTTAGAAAAACTTACTGGAATAATGCCAACAGGTAAGAAAGATGTTGACGCAATAAGCGAGATAATAAAAATGGGGGCGACAAAAGAAGATATTGAAAATGGATTTGAATGGTTGCAATCAAAGAATAAATACGTCAGGTATTTCAGTACGTTGGTTGAGCCAACCAGGACAGCAATGCTTAAGCGTATTCAGAATGGCAACGGTCACGCTGCTAAACCTTACGATCCGGCGAATGATCCAGACGCGCCAATGACCGCAGACGAGTTAGAGTTTGCCGAGCAGGTGAAACGCAACGAGGAAGAAGCGAAACGACAGCGCGAATTATTACAGGAACAAATAAACGCTGAAAGAAAAAGAGAATTTGAAAGGTACAGACGATGACAAAACAAATACCGTTAGTTGTTGAAGCGTCATGGGAAGTGAAATGCCCGACCTGTAATGATGTTGGTAACACGTATTACTTTGACCTTGAAGATGGTCCATACCAAACACCTTCAAGAGTTGGCGATAAATGGCTTGATGATATTGATGGACTTTCGGGATGGTTTCATGGTCACCTGGTTGAAACACCATGCGCGGATTGCAAAAAGTATGCAGCGCATGAACGATTAATAAAACTATCCGGGTTACATGGTGATGATACAAATATCCGCTTATCCATGTTTGCAACGGACAAAGAGAAAGCAGCAAAGAAAAATGCCAAAGATAACATTGCTTTATTTGCAGGCATGGGTAAAGACGCGAACGGATTCGTAACAATCTATGGGGATTATGGCGTAGGAAAATCATTCCTGGCGAAAGCACTTATCAATGAGTTGATTATGAATGATTGCCACGCAAGATACGTATTGGCCAGCGATATGATTGCGGACATACGTGTGAACTTTGACGAGCAGAGCAATCGCAACATTGCAATCGAGAACGCGATCTACAAATGGCAGAGTATTCCAGCACTTATCATTGATGAATTTGACAAGGTGAATACAACCGATTGGGTAAAAGAATCTATGAATAGATTGCTCAACGTGAGATACGAGAACAGGAAACACCAGCTCACGGTAATGGTATCCAACACAGACCCGAAGAAATTACCGCCGGAGTTAGGGTACTTGCAATCCAGAATGTTTGCAGGAATAACGATTTATGTTCCCGGACCCGATGTACGCGTAATGTTAGGCAAGATTGAGAGAGGGAGGATGAATTGAAACACATACAATATGAAAAATTTAGTGAGTATGATAGTTATTTGTGGTTGTTTTGGTTTCTTATTTATTGGGAAAGAGGGGCGAACAAAAGAATAATCGCTGCGTTTATCGGTTTTTATCCTGACTATGAGAATCTTAAATGGTCTATCGAATGGAAAAAACCATGACCCAACACAAAGGTGAACTGAAACTATGCGCGGAAGGTCGTAGATTGTTTGATGAGTATTGCAAACAAATGGAATTACTTTGGGAGAATAAAAAAATGCTTACAGTATTCGAGAAAGAAAAAGCGTGGAAAGAATACCAGGATCATAGACAGGAATGTGATGGATGCCGATATGAATAATAAATATAACGCACGTAAAACAGAGATTGACGGATATAAATTTTCGAGCCTTGCAGAAGGCAACAGATACGTTCAACTACGACTCATGCTACGCGCCGGAATGATAAGCCAATTGACATTGCAGAAAAAGTTTTTCTTACGTGTCAATGACCAGAAGATATGTACATACATTGCAGACTTTTTCTATTGGGATATTGAGAAAGAAGAATGGATCACGGAAGATGTTAAGGGGATACGTACACCAGTTTACAGGCTGAAAAAAAAGCTGATGAAAGCGATACTGGATGTAGATATTGTCGAGGTGGAATGAATCTACACATCATCAACGCAAACGCCTTACAAATTCCGTTGCCTGATAAGTCGGTACAAATGTGCGTGACAAGTCCACCGTATTATGGGTTGAGGGATTATGGTACGGCCAAATGGATTGGTGGTGATGTTGAGTGTGATCATAAACATTTTTTAGGTGGTCATAATCCAGAAGTTTCACCCAAACAATTATCATCACAAGGAACTCAACAATATAACTACCGTGATATTTGTCCTAAATGCGGCGCAATCCGACAAGACTCACAAATCGGATTAGAGCAAACGCCGGATGAGTACGTGTCCAATATTGTAAAGGTATTTCGTGAAGTGTGGCGCGTGATGAAAGACGATGGCGTGTTGTGGTTGAATTTAGGGGATAGTTATGCTCATTCATTAAGACAAGCAGGGGAAGAACATGCTGGAAAATTATCGAGAAATAATAAGGGACAAATAAAAGAGGGTTATAAACCGTTAGTAAAAGGGCTAAAAGAAAAAGACCTGATCGGAATACCCTGGCGAGTCGCCTTCGCATTACAGGCAGACGGCTGGTATCTTCGACAAGATATTATCTGGCACAAACCAAACCCAATGCCCGAAAGTGTCAAGGATAGATGCACCAAGTCGCATGAATACATATTCTTGTTGAGCAAGCAGGCGAGATATTACTATGATGCTGATGCGATTATGGAAGAATCAAGCGACCCACAAGGAACGATTGACAGATATAAAAGTAATTTTGGAGGAAAGAAAAACATTGAATTATTAGAAACAAATCAGGTGCATACAAGACCAATCGGAAGTAGAAATTTACATTACAAAAACCTTGAACCGGACGGCCAACAGCCAAACACAATGCACATCAAACGATTAGAAGGCGAGGAATATTTATCACCTGTACGAAACAAGCGTTCAGTCTGGACTGTCACGACAAAGCCATACAGCGGAGCGCATTTCGCAACCTTCCCACAAGACTTGATTGAACCATGTATCAAGGCAGGCAGTCGAGAGAATGACACAGTGTTAGACCCGTTCAATGGTAGCGGTACAACAGGAGAAGTGTGCGCAAGGTTTGGCCGTAATTACATCGGCATTGAATTGAATCGAGAGTATATCGAATTGACGAATGAACGGTTGTTACCTTATCGTATGCAACCGTCATTGATCTAGGCATTGGGCGCATGGTTGGCCATCCATACAATGCAACAGAAAGGAAATTCCTCAAACTTCCGGGACTTTTTCTTGGGCTTCCTGAATAAGCCACAAGGCAAATCCAACCATGCGCTTTATTTTTCAACTAACCGGGATAACCGGATTATTCAGAAAGGATTTATATGCAGATGATTTCCAGGTACACGAAAAAGATTAAGAGAATTGCAGAATTGAAACACAAGGAACAAACTATTGGATTGACCTTTGATGAGGAAGCGGAACTTGAAAGATTGCAGGACTTTGTTGAAGTGATGAGCAGCAGAATACCAGAGGAGGAAGAATGAGTATGATTGAAAAACAATTACAAAGAATAAAAATAGAACTAAAGCCAACGTTAACTGAAAGTATTTGGGAAAGACCGTTTAGTCCTGATGTATTTACAAATAAGACAGGAATAATTAAAGCAGCATATAAAGTTGAAATGAAAAGAGTCCATGAGGACTTAAACAATTATTCTCACAATGAAACCGTACTCATAGACGCATTGAAGGAAAGTAATCGTACGATTAATGCATTGAAAATCATTATAGAAAGCATTGAATCGAATTTTCCGTTATTACCGCAGGAGGAAGAATGAACGAGGAACAAAAACAAAAAGAAGAACTGGCAGCGTATAGTGATCAGGAATTGTATGATGAAATGAAAAGAAGAGAGGAAGAAAAAAAGAAAAAAGCAAAACCAAAATCATTAGTACCAATGGACGGAGAAAAGCTGATAAATATCTGTGAAAAATATATTGATGACCTTGATAAACAGGGTTGGGTTGACGATGATATGCAGCACTATATTTTTGAAACAGCAATGGAAACCGTGTATAGTAAAACCGTTTGGGATTGGATAAAGGAGCGAATGAAATGACAGTCACATGGGTAGATTTTACAGAAGGCAAACTTATTTTTGTTATAAATTTTTGGGGTAGTAAGGTAACATACGAGAAAGAAATTCCTGATTGGCTGCGATTGAAGATAAAGGGAGCGTAAGAAATGAAAGAATATTTTGAAACATATATTAGATTATTAAACATGTATGATGACGCAGAAAATTCACAAGAATTGAAATCATTGAGATTACAAATTAGCAAACATTTTATTGATTTAGACCACGAATTTGCAGATGTTAGATTATGCAAAGATTTATGTAATCACTTACATAAACTTGTCAACGCAAGAATAGATGATTACGAAAAGACTGTGGCAGTTGATAATAAGGGAGCGTGAATGAAAATAAAAAAACATATCAAAGCAATTTATGAAGTGTTACTCAACCAACATAAAATAAATGTTGCACATGGGAATAAGATTGTTGAACTTGAATTGAAAGTAAAACAATTAAAAAAAATGGTGAATGATGACAGATAAAAAAGAACTTGAAGTCATAATCGCGCAGGTATTATCAATGGACATTGACCAGGTTGCGGAGCTTGCAACAGCACTTGACGAGGTAAGATCGAGCAACTATGGCAAGGTTGAGATTCTTGTAAAGGATGAGCAGGTTTATCAGATCAACCGGACGAAGAACGGAAAGCCGAAATGGAAGAAATAAAGAATATAGAATTAGTTAATGTTTCTTATGATGGCAGGGTATCACTTGTTGATTTACCGTATGGGTCTTTAGAAATAAGAGATGGTCATTGTGAAATATGCGAACAGTGGACAAGGATAATTGAAATAGATACCAGCGGATATGAATTTGGAACAATAAAAATTTGTAAGAAATGTTTTGATAAAATCTATGCTAAATATAATCATGGTTTGAGAGTAAAGAAGTGATTACCACAAGTCAATTAAACCCTTGACTATAATGCTATAATAACAATAAGGCGAATGACCGGGAGTAGTATCTTCCGGTCATTTATTTTTAACATGCAAAAGGAGCAGAACTCATGTCAATTTTACAATCATTATTACACTCACGGAAATTTTGGTTAGCGGTATTTGGTATCGTCCAGGCTTTGGTACTCAATTACTTTCAAGTACCAGAGGATATTTGGCAGTCCGTTGTTGGGCTTGTCATGGTGCTGATCGCTGGTATTGCAATCGAAGATGCAGGCGAGAAGTCAGGTAATGCAATCCATATTCACCAACAACCGCAGGATGTTGAAGAAGCATTAAAAGAACATCAAGGATAACAGCACATGGAAGCAATCATCACAGCAATAATTGGATTAGTAGGTGGTGGAATAGGGGCTGCAATTGTAAACGGGATTTTTTCAAGGCGTAAAGAAAAAGCTACGGCTTTACAAATTGATACCACGACAAAGCAGATTGAGAACACGACAACCAGGTCGAGCGGTGACGCGTGGAAAGAGTTTGCCGAGAAGATGGAACAACGGGAAAAAGACATGGACAACCGCGTTAAATGTTTGGAAGCTGAACAAGAGCAAACCAAAAAAGATCAGGCAAAAACTGATAGAAAGCTCACCAGATATGGCAAGCGGATTGTTGAGTTAACCGAAGGATTACAAAAGTTGATTGAACAGATTGTCGGGTTAGGACATACGCCCTGTTATACACCAACAGAGTGGAGTCCAGATAAAGATGAAGATTAGGGTGCAACAAAAATGAAACAAAAACCAATGGTGTGGACGAAGCAAAATAACGAGATTGCTTTGCTACTTGCACAAGGATACACGGAAACCGAAGTGTCTAAGCGCGTTGGAGTCAATAGATCAACTGTATCAAGACGTAAAAATGATCCTGAATTTATGATGGAAGTTGACAAACTTGCATTGATGGTAGGGGTTGCGAGCAGGGCAGAACGATTGAAGATTGTTAACACTGTCTTACGTCAAAAGATACAGGATGAAATTGCAAAGACCGACAAGGATTTACTTGACTGGTTGAAGTATGCACAATCAGAAACAGACGGTATCAAACTCAATCTCGTTGGAAACCTTGCCTCCATCCTTACGAATGATCCATCTTTGGCCGGAAGCGGACAAACAGGAACTATTAGCGAGGACGGGGAAGAATAAAAAGAAACCAATAGAGATTTGGCAACCACAAAGAAAGCAGGCAACAGCATTAAAGATGTTGGGCTTGCTTGATGCGTTATATGGGGGCGAGGTATCTCCGTCATTGGCTGAACGTAATGGGTATGGTGGTGCAGCAGGTGGAGGAAAGACAGACCTTATCGTTGGGGTTGGGTTGATTGCTTGTATGACTATTCCAAGTGTTAAGGTTGGAGTGTTTCGGCGTACTTATCCAGAACTCGAAGGAGCGGACGGACCCATAGAAAGATCATTGAGTTTATACCCACAGGCAGGCGCGAAGTATAACGCAAGCAAACACGTGTGGACATTCCCGGATATATCAACTGGTATTGTTGGATCACTTGATGGGAAAGATGATGAGGGAGAGGACTGGTTGAGAACATCCGCGCCAGCATTGCGATTCTGT